>Ga0131853_10006229_pt1 | contig 21559 bp, 11 predicted proteins | sample TergutLab28metaG_FD_92764 | JGI IMG/M metagenome (GOLD analysis project Ga0131853, IMG submission 92764) | Labiotermes labralis P1 segment gut microbial communities from Petit-Saut dam, French Guiana - Lab288 P1 (version 2) (version 2) | ecosystem: Host-associated > Arthropoda: Insects >... | reverse complement strand
ATTTTTCTTTAAACTTCTCGTTACTATTCCAGTGGCTCCAATTATTACTGGTACAATCGTACATTTCAGGTTCCACATTCGTTGTATCTCTATACACAAACTCTTGTATTTTAACTTCTTTTCGCTTCCTTTTGCACAACATTATTATTATTATTATTATTATTATTATTATTGTAGTAGTAGTAGTAGTAGTAGTAGTAGCAGCAGCAAAAATATTCAATCTTTATAATGAAGTCCTTCCTAATAGCCAGAAGTCGCACAGCCGCTGAAGAAAGCTACACACCTATTATAGCACTGGAGAAGTTTATTAGCTCTCTTTCTTTTTTACATACGACATCCCGCTGTGATGATGAAGATAAGCAGGGGAATAATAACCGCCAGTCACGACTAAGCTCATTTTTATGTTGTGTGCTTTTAAAGCAACAGGTTTTGGCTGAACAAGAAACTATCATCAGGCAAATAAGGCTCTAAAGAAATTATTATATGAGTTGCATATTTATTTTCCTCATATTGTCGTCTGTTCTTCGTGAAATTGTTTAACTAAATTTGTGCAAGAGATGTAAGCACCTGTTGTTATTTTATAGGCCTCCGTGCACTGGCGTTACTTAGGAAGTGCTTCTTAAATTATGTACTTTTACAATTTTACGCAAAATGGCTGTCAGAATATAAGAAAAACAAGGAATGATGCCATCCTGAATACTCCGTCAATCAAGAGCTTACACATAGGGCCGAATATTTACAGAAAAAGACTGCATTCTATTTGGAAGTACTTTTGTAATATTTTTAATCTTAACTATTTTAATACGATGTTTTTAAACTTCTTACTCTATAATATTTATTGGGTATAAGACAATTTTACATCATAATATGTTTATAATACTTGTGAATTTAAGATCCCAATCATATAAATGAATGATGTAAAATAAAATTATGCAACTTACATGGTAATTGCTGAAGTGCCTTATTTGCGTGATGATGACTTCTTGTACAGCCGAAACACAATGCACAAAAAGCATACAATGTACAAAAAGAGCTTTGTTGTGATTGGCGGTTATTATCCACCTGTGTGTGCTATCTTTCTCACAGGAATCCACCACTTATTCTTTCCTGGACCAGAAAAATCACAGCAATAGTGATAAAATAACTAAATGTTTTGTTAGAGTGAGCCAAGATTATTTATGATATTATTTGCTTCTAATAATACCTGAAGAATTCTCCTTCTCCTTGAAACAGCCTGTAAGCCAAGTGACATTGGCCTAAGTAACGAATTAATTAATATAGTGACAGCTTACATAAATTTCTTTCCTTCCTTCCTTCTGTCAGCATTAAGAAGTCCGTGTGTTGTGCCGTCCTTTCGAAATTTCAGTGGAAGGAGAGAATAAAATTTGCAGACGGGTGTTCTTGCAGCCAAAACGTAGTCTAGGGTGGTGGGGGGCTTCAAGCTCACCGCTCAGCTGCTTCCATCGCCGAAGTCTAGAACGAATGGGGCTATATTTTCATTCTTCCCTTAGCCTTGATGGCGTGCACAAGGACAAATTTGCCTTCTTACTTATGACACGCTTTTGAAAGCTTATATTGTCGGCCTATTTCGCCATTCTTTACTGGTATAACATTACACAGTAATACAAATCACGTAGTATATAATGTTATGTTTTTGAGGGTTGGTTCAGAAATAACTGAAGAATTGGATTTGGTGCCTGTAGTTTAATGTCAGCCATGACGATGGCCAAAAAGTTGTATCCGCTTTGATACACATAGCGTAGGCACGTTATTAGTGATGGAGTATTACCCGTGTTCTTCGCATGGCCAGTTGAAATTTGCAGAAATAGACTTCAGCTTCGAAATAGATTTCAAAACTTCCCGCGTCCATGCTTTTCGTCTCTCACTTCTACATGAAAATGTAGGGGTGAGAGACGAAAATAACATTATTTTATTAAATAATATTTTTAGTTCACTGTCATTAGCTATCAAATGGCCTGTCTCTTTGTAATGCCAAGACAGCATGATATCTTCCTGTTGTGCTATTAGAAATAAATTACGCGTTGATTTTTACGATGAATATGTGAACATGCAGCAAGGAACTAATTTTTTTAGTAATTTATCATGAAGCAAATAAATGTGTCCGTCTGCAAGTCATGAAGGCGTGTGAGGGAGTGGAAGAATGGCTCCACACATTCTTGAAATCGGCGCTGGATAGAACTCAGTAGGAAGCCTGGCGCCACTGATGCTTCCGCCCTGTAAACCTACCACGGGGTTTCTCTAATTATCGAAGTGCATTTACAAGAGAAAGCACAAAAGACGCTTATAGTCTGCTTGTGCCCAAAAAACATCCGCCCTTAGAGAAATTATTTTCGAGCGCTGTGTTATATGGTGCTTATAGTTTTTCATAGCTTTCCTCATTGGAAGCTCCTAAACCGTGCCCCAAGTTAAGAAACTCCGTCAACGTCCTCTTTGTGAGTCCTCTTTCATACGTTATTCACCGTATCCTACGAGCCGGTGCTACATACTGCGGCCATTTAAAAGCCCGTTAAATAAATAGGTCCTAAAAGCCACATTCTTTTTTTCATCCGACACAGCGTCAAAAAGCATAAGTGTGTCTGTGTTTATTCGTATTGCCTTACCAGTCATCGCAGTTTAGTAAGCAGATATTCACAGCATGTCTCACTAAAACATGTAAAAGCGTTTGTAATTTTTCCATCATTTTGGTGTAGGTATTTCAGGCTCCTTTCATGTGTAGCAGTCATTTCTCCGTGTTTTAAAATTATCTAACCGTACCCAACATACAGCTCACGCACAAACCGAATTACATTCTTGTTTTTCCAACATCACCACTTTGAAAAGGAACCACATTTGCCATGTTACATCGAATTTCATGAAAGCTGTCAGAAGAAGATGTTTTGTTGGTTACAGTCACCGGCAAGGGACAAGAGACGAACCGTTAGGTAGATGTGCAAAGTTTGGCAGCATTCTTCAGAAAATTTCCTTGAAAGGTTAATAGTTATTCGGTCAAGTAATCCCCCGTGTTTTATAGAACTTAAAAGTTTCGTTCCGTGTTACGTGATTCTACCATCTAAGCCTTATTCTATTTATTTGAATTTTTCTGTTCAAAATCTTGTGTTTTGTTATCTTTTTTACGTGCTTACCATATATCCTGCACAACCCATTCTTTAATTTATAATATGATTGTACTGATATTTAATAAGTGCTCCACACCATTTCTTACGTAACTGTGTACCTTATTGTTCCCGGCGATCTTCTTGATTCTTTAAAATGGGACCGATGTCTTGTCCCGCAACGTCGGTAACTAACTTCCAATCAACGCTGCGTAACATCCAAGAGGAGCTAAGAACCATTTGACGCTATCGTTACGAAATATTTTCATTCTAGCTGGCGTGCCTCTATTTAAGCTCAGATATTTTCCTCAGCAAATTATTTTATGAAGAAATACTACAAATGTCTTCGTTGGTTTTTTTTTTTCCGAATGGCGAGGAATTGAAAACATCTAGTAGAAATTTTTTGATGTTTCGCTGACCGTGCATCTCAGTATAATCTTAGTGACTGACCGACTTAATGCACAAATTCTTGTTTTATAATAAGTTTGTTATATACCTCTACATGTTTCGAGCAATATTGTGCTCATCATGAGGAGGTCAAATTGTATTATACAGCAGCTGGTATCATCACACTCTGTAGGTGGCCGTCCGGTGCACGGGATGGCCACCTACAGAGTGTGATGATACCAGATGCTGTATAATATAATTTTGACCTCCTCATGATGAGCAAAATAGTGCTCGAAACATATAGAGGTGTATAACAAACTTATTATAAAACAAGAATTTGTGCATTAAGTCCGTCAATCACTGAGATCTAGCAGAAGTTTCGATACTTAAGTTAAGCGAATAGTTCGGAATTTAAGGGTTATGAAGTTTCAAAATAAGTTATCCTTTGGCACAGTATGCAGAAAAAGTTACAAGTAAAAATATTACTGCACTATGCAGCTGTATTACTGCCCCTAATTATATATCACTGACGCCATTAACCTATATATAAAGTGCACGCCGGTAAGACCTGTTTGCTACAGCCAGTATGTAGCATGTGCCCTGCACACAACAAATGAAACGTCTGTTCTCAGAGGATGGAGGTTGGTTGGTTATTTGTGTTTTCAATGTGTGTCAGCTATAAAGGTGAGAGAAAATTTATGGCTGCATTTGTGACGTGATAATTTTACGTACTTGGTTAAATCAGCTGAAGTAATGAAAATATAAAAGTTCTTGCAAAAAGCGCTAATTTCCGTCATGAATCCTCAACACCACAATCAGCATATGAGGTAGATTTCAAGGGGCTCATGGGCAACAGAATTATTTTTAAAACTCTAGATCCTCGATAGTTCACACTTACACCAAACCAATCTGAGTATGTCATGCTTCCAATATACTCAGCATTCCATGCACAGAAAGATGTGGCTACTGTAGTAATTACTACGCTAATTTCTTTGATTTAATATTATTCTCGCTATTTCTATTCGTACCTATCTTTAATTTTCGTACAGATCTATATCACATTACAATCCCTAAAGATGTAAGTATCTATCTATATGTGCAGTTTTTTTTAAAAGCTGTCGCCGTCTTCCGGAAACCAAACGCCATTCCTCTCTGTTTCTCCATTGATCTGGTTCAAAATTTCTTGTTGTATGGCTGCTTGTACTCCTTCCATCCACGTTTTTCTTGGACGTCCTCTTTTCCTTCTCTCTCGTGGTATCCAATCCATAATTAATTTTGGTATTCTCTCCTCTGGCATCCTTTTGACGTGGCCCTACCATTGTAGTCTTTTCTGCTCTATAATATCTATGATGTCCGGCTTCCCTTTTACTCCCATTATTTCCTTTATGTGTTCATTTTTTATTCTTTCCATCCTTTGATTTTCTTGTTGACGTCCTTAGCCAATCCATTTCTGTAGATAAAATTTTATTTTATTTCTCTAGTAGGGATTTGCCATACTTCTGCACCATACACCAAAATTCTCTGAATTATAGTTTGATGTACAATTTTCTGCTTTTACTAATATTTTTGTGCCACCAAATGGAGTTTCAAGCATTTAGATGTAAGTAAAAATTCCATATTTGTTTTTTCTGGCTGTGTATATCTAAGATTCAAATTTAGTGATGATCACAATGTGCCATTATTATTTTTCAGATTTGAGTATCTCAGTACCATTTATCCTATAATATTCGCAGTGACACTTGGTAACCTTGGCCGTATGCAGTAGCTGACTAAATTTTCTGGTCACATGCCACGGCCCAATTCCTGAACAAGCAAAGCACATAAATTTTCAACTCCGCCACCATCCTTTCATTCGTTTACAGTTAGTTACAAGACAAAGTACCACACATCAAACAGCCGGATGCATGTCACAACGTTGTCCATGAGGAGAAAATCGCAGTTTGGCTGGCTACAAAACTCTGGTATTCACGGCGCGCGCCAAAGTTGAAGAATTCCATTAACCATTTGAAGTACGGTGGTCACTATATGCAACGCTTGGCTTAACATTTCTGCATTTCTCGCTCCCACACACAAACCCATGAATGCACACTGTGAAAAAGTGCAGATCTTATTAATGTTACGATCTGTTACGTATGGTTTTCACTGGAGTTTGAAAGTTTACATTTACAGGACGTTCACATTTCTGGAAGTGGTAGGTCTATAGTTTGCTTGTCATTTGAACGGAGGTGTTTAATTTTTTTAACGTTAGTCATCCCTAAGTGTTTATCTATACTTATGAAGTATAAGGTATCAGTCAAAACACAACAGTTTTATCACATAAAATGTTATTTTAGGACAACATGTTTCGACTCTTTCTGAGTTATCTTCAGGCCCTCTAGGGTACAGATCCAAGGTTAACAATGTTTAAAGTTCATTCTGGGTTCCCAAATGCTTACAATAGGTAGTTATTGCAAAAGTACACGTGTAAGCTGTTTTACATACAATGGATTATACTTAAAGATTAAAGTAAAAATTAAATTTTTTAGTATAATCCATTGTATGTAAAACCGCTTACACGTGTACTTTTGCAATACCTACCTATTGTAAGCGTATGGGATCCCAGAATGCACTTTAAACATCGTTAACCTTGGATCTGTACCCTAGAGGGCCTGAAGATGACTCAGAAAGAGTCGAAACATGTTGCCCTAAAATAGCATTTTATGTAATAAAACTGTTGTGTTTTTGACTGACGTATTTCACGTATTCATTCTTACGAATGTTTATAACCGTCACACTAAAGCCTGTCTGTATTTTCCGATATCTGACTTTGCCAGATACACACCAGACATATTCATACACACCACATACTGTGGTGTGTATGAATATGTGTTGACCTGCTGATTGGCCGTTAGCTTCTCAAAAACAACTTTTTTTTTCACGAATTCAAGAAGTTGGGTTCAGCAGACGGGACAGTTCTTCTAGGATGTGACGCTATGTCGGTGAGTGTGTCTCAACGTTACGCGGGATCTAGGTGCCTTCATCTTCAAGGGTCAAGTAATCCAAGAAAGACTGGAATTTGCGCCTTGAAAGTGACAGAAACGCTTTGGATAGAAATTTTGGGAACCCCTCATCCAACGATACAAAGTTACATCCCGGAAGTCTTGAATCCTCAGCAACACTGTGAAAATCTCTAACATCAATAAATAGGTACAGGCATTTAGGCAATAAACAACAAATATGTCTAGTGGTGTTTATTAGAGGATGATAACAACTACATGTTTCGGCCTATTCCGGCCATCATCAGGGGATGGCACATTTCAGACTCTATAACATCGTTAGGTTAGGCAGTAGTTTGGTTAGTGTTTGTCAGTCCCAAAATTAGGTGATCAAATGGCGGTACTAAGTATTTGCACTTGATCTTGCGTTTAGATGTAGATGAATATGACGTAAATTTTTCCCTTCAGTTGGCCGTTAATCGGGGGAGGTCGTGGCATTTTACAAATACCTGTGTCTAACTTAATTACACAAATAACGAGGTGCCGTGGGAGTTGTATAATGATAAACATTGGAGCCAAGACCAGTGCGGGGAATAACTTCAATAGCAAAGCTGCAGCACCAGCAGCTGCCTTGGCGCGCACGGACGGACCCAGAATAGAACAAAGAAAGCTCGCAACTAGTTCCGTTTCCCTTAGTGTTTTTCACGGAATATGAAGGTTCAACTTTCGAACCCTGAAACCGACTAAAATCAGGCAACCCCCTTTGTCCCATGTACGAGTATCTGGCTTCCATAATAACTTCTTAACTAATTTATTTTCATGGAACTTGGTATTAATATCATGCTACAAGCACTTTCCAATTTTGTTACACTAATGGAACCAAGAGAAGTAAAAAATCTAGATCGAGCACGTCTGTGTAGTGGTAAAGTTCTGGGCTCTTATTCGGGATCTTCCAGCGTCGAATCCCGGCCTGGACACTGCCTATTCTGAGATATTTCGAAGTTTTTCTTAGTCGCTCAAGGCGAGTGCCGATTTGGAACCTCAACTGGAGCACGAACTCTTTCTTTCAAAATTTTTGAAATTCGTCAGTCATGTAATCTGATATATACGTATTCTCCCTAACCACGTAGTCATATAAAAAATCTCTTACATTCCGTCAATAAGGTAATCAAATTCACTCTTACAGCAAAATGTCGTTCTTCGACCACCTAAAGGGTAGAGTGAACGCAAATATTAGTTTTTCTCCATGGCAATTTTTTATTACGTTTCTCCCACCTCTCTTATTCACCAAGTGCTGTCTTTCAATAAGTCTGTGACAATTTCTCGTAATTTTGAAATAGTGAAAGATATTTATAACATGCGGGTATTAACGGTTGAACTTTGAAATATAACCATTGTTAAGAGAATTATATTAAAGAGGCCGAGAATTTAGCCGAGGTGGAAGGAGTACACAATCGATGTATCCAGAATTTCTGTGGTGAAATTTGAAAGATGACAGTAATCATCAGACGGCACTTGTATGATCATACCATCACATACGAGAAACGTGTCTGACTGATGGCGTCAATCGTCAAACGATCTCGACTTAGGCACAGACACAACACGTACATTCGCTTTATGACTTCGATGACATCGATGTCCAGAAAACTTGCTTACATTCGAAATAGTGTGGTCGTTACTTGTGGTGCTGAGTAAACTTTCCTTCAAGTAAGAATGTTGAGTGTTGATATTTGGCGTCTGCAGGATCCGTTGCACGAAAATATTTCTCCGAACTCATGCAGTTGGCCGACTTGCATGATTTTATTCTTATCCTCTTTCTCTTTTTTTTTTCCTTCTTACATCCATTCGTCTCTTCCTTCATGTATGCACAAGACTGGGCTCGACAAATAATTCTTGTTTGTGAAAGATGGCGACATAACATAGTTAAAACATTCGCTGGGATAATTAAGCTAAGCTAAAAAATATGGTGGGTTTCGACTGGAAATGGCTATGAAATCATATGCAAAACATTAGCCAGCATATCCCCTTGCTAAAGAACTTAATTCGACTTACGTTGATGTATTCTTCATGCAGAGTGTGATGGTAAAAAAGAGTTTACTTCATTATTCCCAGGTAGGAAGGTGATCTGTGAAATCTAAGCTCTGTGTACACCACCTGCTTGATAATATTATAGTTTTGCCCACTAACTGCATTAATGTAGTTTATATAATTCTCACAATAAGTAGCAATTATTTCTGTATGTAATATTAATCGATTCATCACTATAATGCAGACTTTGTTCACTGTGAGTTAGAAATTCAGATTTTAAATATTTGGTAACGTGAGATTCATACTTCAAAGTATTACCAACTTCGAGGAACGTACTTGAAGCTGTCTCTTTTACTTTATTGAAAGCTTTCAACGGTAAGCCGTCATATTAGCTAAAGTGTTACTGATTTCCATATTCTCATCGTCAACCTCAATACACTTTGCAACTCGTGTTTGAAGATCGCGTGTTGTTTGCTGGCTTCTCCAACAATTATTGTAAACTGTAACAAATTTATCATTTCTGTCTAATAAATTTGTCCTTTGAGCATTAAATTAAAATTAAATTAACATTAAATAATTTGTATTTTTATATTACCCCTTGACTGTGCTTTATTGTTTGTAGATTCAATCAGCTCTACCTCGTTAACCGTTCAGGTTAAGGCACATGTGCGTATGAACATTTTTCTCACAATGGTCGATACTGTCACCTCCCAAAATATTGATCTTTCTTTCTGGATCACCCTATATATATCTGCGAAGGTCAGGACTGCTTCACTAGTAAAAGCTATTGTATCAGACACCAAATAATCATTTCGGCTAGTAGGAGAGCAGGCCATTGGACTAATCACGTTCATTATGTCTACTTACTATCATCAAAACCTCTCTCCATAAAAAAACAAATTGATATTTTCCCGGTTCTTCTCGGTCTTCCAGGAGGACGTTTTCCAAAATAATTCCTCGCCAAAACTATTTTTTCTCTCTCTAACATACCCAGATTCCCAGCCTACTGGAATTTCTTACATTTCGCTATCCTAACAGTTCTCGGTGACGTGTTTGAAGTACAAAGCTACTCTTTGTACAAGGTGCTAAAGTGTTTTTTTGTAATGTTTTGTTGACCGTGCATCGTGATATATCTGTGCAATAAGAACCAACAGGATGCACTATTTACTTTCAATTTATTTCAATAATTAACCTCTACATGTTTCGAGCAGGCCTACTGCTCATCATCAGGAGGTACTGCCCTGCATATACAGCAATTGGTATATGTCATGCTGAAAATAGAGGTTAATTACTGAAATAAATTGAAAGTGAATAGTGCATCCTGTTGGTTATTATTGTACGGATGCTGAAGTTTTTTTAACACGGATATTTTTCTAAGCTCTTACTAAAGTATTGTAATATGTATTATTTCCTCAAAGTAAGAAACCACTTTGTCAGGCCTAGAATACAGCTTAATACCTCACGGGTTTAAATATCCTAATCGGGTTTTGGAAAGTGAGAAGACAGTTTTCTAAGTAAGTAGAAAGAATAATTTTATTCTCCTTAATGCCACGATAAAACTCATTTCCACTTAGGAAGATGGCTCAGTTGGCAAGAGTTGTGATTTAGGATATACTACGTATTCAGGAAATTTAGATCTGAGTTGCTGCCTAAGTACAGACTAAGCTATTTAGTTTTGTTGTGGTTTCTCTCACTCCCTTCAGACAAATGCTGGATTTGTAAGAGAAGCTATGGCATAACCTCTTATTGATTGTTTCTCCCTGGGGATGAAGGCACTAGGGTGCTTTCAAACGTTGCGAGCGACACAGTATTACAAGCTTTGGGCACCGACAGCTTCTTACCCTACCATTTTCCATTAATTATTCAGATTCTTCCCATCCATGGGCAATGTATAGTCTGAGCTAATAAGTAAGATACAGAACCTCGTGTACATTCGTTCTGTGTAGGTATATACTTATTAGTTATTATTTGGGATTTAAAATTGGCCTACGGTGTTTGTGGTCATCATCATCCTGATAAAACAATCCTTAGGTTGCAAATATCTTTCACAAGGAAACGAATGCAGTATGCCGTGGTGAACTTAATGAGTAAATCAATAGCTGCAGTTAGAGAGGCTGAACGCAGCGTGATTGGAATAACTGCTGCCGGCAGAATATATTCGTGTTTCCGAACTGTAGAGGCTAAGGATTTCGTGGTTTCTTCCGAGAATAATATCGCAGCTAGTGAAGTATATGAAACGAGTACTTCGGAACAATAGATGTGTTCAAGAGAGTTTGTTCAGCTTTTGTATCACTTACCGTGCGGGATCATTAAAAATCGTTTTCCTTCAAGAACTGTTCTTGCTCAGTAGTCAGATGTATTCGCGCAGCTGTATGAATACTTTTAAAGTTGTGTTCGATGGCTAATTTTTATTTCTTATTTTTAATTCAACACAACGGAGTGTATAATTGGGAAGTATTAACACAGGCTTTGAACATGTGCAGAGAAGTCAACATCATTATGCGTATGACAAGTGGAAACGTCTTGAATTGACAGAAATAAAACGTATTATTTTCTTTTTATTCCTCAGATCATTTCTATGTCTTAATTGTATGTGTCTCCGTGGTCTGGTAAAAATTTACCATCCTCATGGTATCATGCCCTGATGAAGGTAACATGTTTCTCTAAATCTCGGTAAATTTATACCAGAACAACGGCATCGCTTTCTAGAAAGCAGTCTTCTTCATAGTTATCGCCGTAAGAACCTTCATGTCGCACATTATTTAGAATGCTTTATGGCCAACATCACAACCACATTCTTACCAGTGAACGCATTTTAATAATTATTGTAAAGTTTGATTATGAACTTGCAAATTTACAGCATAAATTTTACAAATGGGTCTTGTTGAAGTATGTGTATTATCTGGAGCGGAGAAGCTCTTAGTCGCTCAGTCGGTCAAGGTATTTCCCGCTTCATTTGAACCCGAATGTCAATTGCCGTATTTATCGGAGGCAGCCACTTTACCATTTCTCCAGACGAATCTACTCCACATACACACATCTCATTTTCTACATATCCAACTTAATATTATTCTTGCATCTGTTCTCATGTGTCTCAAGCGGTTTATTCCATGCAGGGTTTCCGACTGACGTATTACGTATCTGGTATCTCACCAAGCAGCTTCATGTCCCACAAGCCTCACCTTTCATGGATTTATGGTCGTAATAACATTTGGTGAAGCCCACAAATTGTGAAGCTCCTTGTTTTGCAGGGTTTCCCGTTCCCTCTATTAGATCCAACCAAGTAAGTACAGTAGGGTCTCGTTTTACATCGCGGGGTTACGTTCTTGAATATTTGGTTGTAAATCGAATCGTCGTAAAAAGAATAATATTTAAATTGTTTAAATTGAGATAGGTTCACGGGCCAAACAAATTAGACAAATAATTTTTAAATTTACAATATTTCTTTACATTATGATATACAATTTTAATTTAATGAATTAGATATATAGAAAATAACACAGATATTAAAAAAAAATATCAATCAAATCACTTTTAATTTTGTTGAAGAAGACCCAGGCTGTGGTTCAGAAGACATCAAGAAAGAATGTAACGTCAACTGTTTTGATATTTTCTTCTTTTCTGTCTTTTTGATGGATGTCATGGGTGGAAAAATCACAATCAACTTAAAAGAACTGCACTAAAATATAAAAAAGAAGAAACACGTGCACACCGGAAAAGAGCTTGAAGCGCACCGAGTAGAGAAAGGACGCTTGAGTTGTGACAGTGATGCACCACAAGTCGGGAGTGCTCGGTCCGGCTCGACAAGAGTCGTAAAAGTGAATCGTCGTAAAACGAACCGTTGCAAAACGAGACCCTACTGTATTTAGTGAACTTTACTGTAGCCTCAAAACTACTCAGCACTCGCCTGATAACATTCAGTGGCTAACAGTTTTCAATAGACTATAAGGAAAAAGATATCTATCAGTATTCGTGAATATCATTAACGACAAATACCGTGAATAATTTCATCTTCTATTCTTATCACAAGTATATTCCCGTAATATTAACAAAGCATTAAAAATAAACCTCAACGCAGAATCCCCATATACTATTGAATATAAATTCTTTATATTCACCTTCCCCTCACGCCCTCATTTGTTGGTTGTTGAGACGCAGTACATGTTACATGCATAAAGCGATTCGTATGCAAAGCTATTTCGTCGCTAAGGAACCAAGTGCGGTTTTATATAGAAAATTACATAGCCCTATCAATCAGCGATCTTACGGTCATTGGTGGGAGAAGAGAGACATTATTTTATCTAACCAGTGTCATTTGATAATTTCCACAGTTACTCCAACGCGCGTGTACAAGGTTGTTGAGTGGGCTACATTGTGTAACGTAACCTAGCCTTCACGAATTTACGAAACATATTGGTCAAATAAAATATTTTCTCTGTATGTAGTTTAAAATTACTAAAATACAATTTTAGTGATTTTAGATCACTCACTTGTTTCAGTGTGATGATACCAGATGCTGTATAATACAATTTTGACCTCCTGATGATGAGCACATAGTGCTCGAAACATGTAGAGGCATTTAATAAACTTATTATAAAACAAGAATTTGTACAATAAGTTGGTTAATTACTAAGATTATGCTGAGATGTACGGTCAGCAAAACATCAAAATTTCTCGACATGTTTCTTTAGAATCCATTTCAATATTGCCTTTCCACACATTCTTGAAAGGGAGTTTGGACTTGTTCTTCCCTTATACTTCCTGACATAAGCTTTATATACACTTCCCATATCCCCCTTATGTGCTACATATTTCCCCATCTCAAACCTTTTGCTCTTCTTCTTCCTAACAGTTTTCAGTAAAACATCTGGTGTTAATTATGAGTCTACTTTTGAATACGGGCATGTTGCTGTCTTGTTATTCTGTGTTGGTTGTAATGTGCTGTTTGTCGTTTCAAAGTGTCGTACTCAGTTTCTACAAGAACTATTTCTAATCAGACCACATCAGAGGATTTAATCACTGTGAAGAGATGGAAGCCAAATAGAATACGAAGAAGAAGACAAAGAACAAGCAGCACCATCTTTAGTAACAGGCCATTGAAATCAGGGCAATACAGAACTGATTCTTTCAGAATACACTACTTCAGTTTATATACAAACATTTGTCCACGTAAGATGCAGAAGAGCTAACCACGGCTCGCCATTACGTTAACAATAACAGTAGATGTCGAACTGTGTGAAATGTGTGAGACTGAAGACAGAAACAGTGTGGCCCTATTTGTGACAGACCTACTTTCGAAACTTAATGTTCTGGGCAAATGTGAAACCAAATTGCAATAACAGAGCCACTTTACTTGCACCACAGTAGCAAACACAGATGGCAATGTGGTTGTTTCCTCATTCATGTCTGTATTGCCTGGTTCGGCTTACGCCATGATTTTCTCTCCTGAAGCAACTTTCTTTGACATTTCATCTAGAAATTCTAGTGTCTCCGTCTCCAGAACTTGAATTCAGACTTCGATATCTTTAAATTTCAGGCTGGCATAACAATTCAAATGTGGGCATATCAGGTCATACCTTCAATCCGTCTACTGTAATTTTATGATGGGTTGATCATGCTCATTTGAATTATTTTCTTTTAGTTCATGTTACTCATTCTTCGTGGGCCGGGATTGCGTAGTCCGTGCAGTTACTCGCTACGGACTGGACGTTCCGGGGATTGAATCCTGGTGGGGGGGGGGTGACATTCCGCTCTCGTACAGACCATCCCTGGGGCCCGCCCGGCCTCCTGTACGATGGGTACTGGATCTCTTTCCCGGGCGTAAAGCGGCTGGGGCATCGTTTTGATCACCCACAACCTTCTAGCGCCGAGGTTAAAGAAAGGGTAGACCTATACCTTACCCCCTCTCTGGGCCTTCAAGACAATGGGGTGAACTTTACCTTTAACCTTACCTGCACACATATGAAAACTGACATAGAAATAGTTCATAAACATGCCTGCATATTACTATGAAAGTTTTTCAAATAAAAGTCACGAAATCTCTTAGCATGTCAGAATTCTGCGATTATATCCGTCAAATTGTAAGGAATCTGTTTAAGTAACGTGTACTTTAAAAAATAAACCCATGAGAGTAACAGAAGGATATATTTGTCGGATAAAAAATCTATTCATCTGTATATTAGGCTCCTGATTTTTGCAGGCCTTATTTCGTTTCAAATTGCTACACTTTTTGTTGACTCATTTACTTCTATTATTACAATTAAATGTCATTAGCTTTCTCATACAGTTTCAATTAAATTTCACATCCAAAATACTCATATTGTTAGTAATAAATGCAGCTAGTTACCAGAGTTGTGGGGAGATTAGTCACATCATCAGTTCAAATGTTAATGTGTTCTAGGATCTAATTATAAATCCTCACGCAACCTACAACCGAGATCTGTGCCTTGTAATCTACGTAGAGGTCAATGAACTTTTAATAAACACTCTTTCAATTTGCTCCAAGCGAGTCTTGGGCTCGTACCTTAAAATAGATTGTCATCAAAAAGAGACACCCACCTTGGTTGTCTCTTGTCGGTCTATGGCTAGAGCAGAAAACCAAAAAACATCGTCTAAAACTAAATATGTGTGAGATATTTTCTACTGGCAAGGCTGCGTTAAGAGAGGCTAATTCGATTTCTGTCATTTCACAGAGTACTTTATAAATTACAAGACATGGTTATTTCATTCATTAAATAGTTATTTATGTTATCGACATTATATTATATTATATTATCAAATGTGGTTACCCGTTCCGATCAACAATGTAATCATCCTGACGCCACTCTATCGCATACGACCGAACTTACAATTAAAAAGAAAGAAAAAAGGTTATTTCACGCTTTGAGTTTAATATACTTAATTGCGTTTCGTTTACACCTGAGGCCTATCTGTCTTCTGGCTGTGAGAAACATGTTGTATTTTGTGTGGGAGAAATGAAACGAAAACAAAATTTAAGCAAGGAATACCTAATTAGAATTCTAATATACATTTAGACCCTCCAGAAAAGCGAACATTAAAATTAACTACGATATTAAAAGGTGAAATTTATCTAAATTCTGTATAAAATACAGTTTATAACTCACAAAATACTCACTGTGTCCCCATTACGAAGATCAAACTTCTACAACACGCAAAAAATTGTAATATAAATATATACATATATATTTATATTATAATTTTAGCATTTCAACATAAAGGGGATGCCTCACTTTAAAAAAAATTCAACAACACGCAGATGCTCTATTGTAGTGAAATAAAGTGAAAAGCCAACTTGATGCAACTAGGTAATTTTATTGATGTATTCTTAGCTCGACACGTTTCGGGTACATACGCCCATCATCAGGAGCATTAGATGTTGAGTTGCAGCATATGGTTTTCTGCACCGAGTTTTTGGTTGGGTGGTGGTGTACGGTGCGGATGGTGCCGTGCGAGTCGCACGGCACCATCCGCACCGTACACACGACCTACGTAGCGGTTCTCAAGACCATCACCCATCCAAAAACTCTGTGCAGAAAACCATATGCTGCAACTCAACATCTAATGCTCCTGATGATGGGTGTATGTACCCGAAACACGTCGAGCTAAGAATACATCAATAAAATTACCCTGTTGCATCAAGTTGGCATTTCACATTATTTCATGAGGAAGATGCACAGTCAAACAACCCTCAAGTTGTATTGTAGTTTTAAAGCATATGGCACATACGTAGCGAGATTTGTGGTTTTCACAGTCACGTTCATGAAGATTGAAGTCTTATGGAATGACGTTTCGACTGGTAAATAGACACTGACGTTTGTAAGGATGGTAGTGCTTTCAGATCACATAGCCGAAGATGAGCCTTCGACTGCCTAATCATTTCAAAGGTCTGTAAATACTGAATAGCCGTCATGGTGTAGCGTCCCACTCTTTCTTATACTGACTGATCCTGAAGAAAAAAACAGGATTTTTCGAAACGTCGGTATCAATTTACCAGCTGACACAGCATAGCATTCCAGAGGACTTGAAAAACCATTAGCACCCTGTTATCTCTTGCATCGTCCCTTATAAGAAAGACCACTCCCTTAATGAGCCTACGTAATACTGAATTCAGTTACTTAAACAGGGTGGTTGTCAAGATTAAGACAGTTAAACCGCGTTAAATAAGTCTGTATACGAGGCGGAGTGAGTCTGACGCACTAATTTTCGTGCAGATCGAACCTGCATTTTGAACCATGTTACATTTGAAAGGAAAGACAGAACTGGATATATTTACAACAATTTATTTTAAAAAAAACCTAAATATCTTGACGTTGAAGAAAGATAGATATTTATTGACTAATTTAACAGAGCTTTCCACACTGTAAATATTTTATCGTCTTGTATTATATAATGACAAAAACTGACTTAGCTGGAACTATCTTAAATTAAATATTTGTTGCTTATTTTTAGGCGTTGGCCATATATTTCCTGAAGGGGCGGGGTAAAGCTATATCCATTGATAACAGATCATCTATCCGATATTTCTACGTGCATCCTACTGCATGAAATGTGGAAGTGCTAATCGATACACGATGATAAGTACGTAGCAAGTAAATTGCGATAATACTGTAGTTTACACAATTATATTAGTAATATTTCTTGCGTTATATTTTTTATTTACTGTATAAGGCTTACAGCATTAGTACTGTAGAAGTAAGGATTTCGGAAACAGGTTGCCGTACAGTATTGAAAGCATTTACCTGCAGAATTTGAGAAAACCCACGAAAAGAATACTAGAATAGTCGTGGAGCCGGTAGAGGCACAGAGCATTATTTTACACCGATATATTTTCAGAGCCAGAGACTTGCGAATGAAATTTAAGGATATGAGAAATAGAACGCATCATACAGCCTGCTTATCGACTACTTATTACTAATAGAGAGTCGCGTGTCACTGTGTCCCGAGTCAGTTGAACCCCATCTTGACTTGCATACCATATTGTCTTCTACTCATAGGTGTGTGCCATTTATATTTTGCAAGTAATCTTTTACATGTATATATACGAGGGCAGTTCCAAAATCAATCTCCGATTGGCTGGTTAAAAAAATTACAAAACAGAGAACAAAACTTTATTATATGGAACAGTTACATACATAACTGGACTACTTCTCCACATAGTTGCCATCCACATTAAGGCACTTGTAGCGTGACACTAGTTTTTGTAGTCCCTCTTCAAAAAACGGTGCCGCCAAGTTATGCAGCCAGTTGTTGACTCCATCCATGAGCTCTTCGTTGGTGTGGAAGCGCTGGGTAGCCAACCAGACCTTCATCATGGTGAAGAGAGGGTAGTCGCTTGGCGCCAGGTCCGGATTGTAAGGGGTGGTCGAAAATCTCCCAGTTGAAGAGCTTGAGTAAAGCATTTGTCCGAGCCGTGGTGTGGGGGCCGTGCGTTGTCGTGCAGGAGAACGACGCCTTTAGTGAGCATCCCGCGCCGTTTATTTTTTTGGATCAACCTCCGAAGCTTATTCGGCGTTTCACAAAAAACCTCTGACGTTATTGTGGTCCCTGGTGCCATTAATTCTGTCAAAAAATTCCCTTACGGTCCCAGAATACGCACCTCACAGCTGGCGGGAGCGGCGATGATAGTGTCCGTGTGTCATCGGTAATTACTCCTACACTACGGAGCGAAAATGTATGAGGGTAGGCGTTCAGCGATAACAAACGTTACTTGTTACTTCTGAGCGTGCGCTTTGGCGCTATGATAACGTGTTTCGTTTTACCAACCAATCGGAGGTTGATTTTGGAATTGCCCTTGTGTATATAAAAAGGTAAAGTAGTCCTGTTACAGGCTTGTAGTGGCCCAGAGGGTTCCAGGAAGTTAAGGTTCCCAGATTTCATGACAACGGCGCAGGATGATGGTAAGGTTGTCAGCCTTAAGCACCGGCCGCCTTTACCCCCAGGAAATGCTCCTGGTACTCATTTCTGTTAGAGGCTGAGTCGACCCCAGGGCCATAGTGCGATCGGATGGATTTTATATCAATAAAAAATTCCAATGACACCAGCTGGGATCGAACCAGCGACCTTGAAATTAGAATTTCCGACACAACCCGCTTTCAGAACTGTCAGACAGCAGTATGCACTGAAAAAGACTGAAGAATCACCTTCTTCACTCTTTTTCAGTGAATTCTGCTGTCTGACAGTTCTGAAAGCGGGTTGTGTCGGAAATTCTAAAAGTACTTTCATACTAGTTCGATTACGCGGAAGGTACAAGAATCCTCACTTACTCATTCAAGAAGTATATGCTCTGATCAGACTATTTTCCTTACTTTGCAACCATAATATCCTTCGAAGGGCGCAAATTATGAAGATTCTATGCCCCTAATTTTAGTCTCCGATCACCCGTTTCTCTTTCTTGCGGCAATGTGTATTTTCTCATTGTTTTGTTCAACTCCTAACAGTGAAAGATCTGTCGATTAGAATTTCATTATCATGCTGCACAAGCAACTTCGTGTTTCTTTATTCCACTAATTCGGCAGCACTTTTAACAAGAGTAAGATTTTCCTTTAGAATTGTGAAATTATTCTGCCGTTAAATTAGCATTGTGACTTGTTCCGTCTCTAATAGCGGAACGAAATTTTCTCTTGTTGCGTCATTTAAAGTCAAATACACAAAGAGGTTGTCGACCCGTTCTAGCGATTCATATATTTTTACAGGGGTTGGGTTAACTGTTGTGTGTGTGTGTGTGTGTGTGTGTGTGTGTGGTTATGTAGAGAATGGACCACCAAAGTCATGCAGACACACAGCAGACGGTCAAATAGGAGCAGCAAGAGACAAGATAACTAAAGCAAGCTATAAGCTTTCTGACTCGCTGAATCAAGGCCGGGACAGCGAACGTCTTGTCTGAGGTGTTTGTGAACTATCAGTCCATGTTTCCAACACCAGTGTAGTGTTTCAAATAAGGCCACAGGTGCATTCATTAACATCCTCTCCGAGTAGAGTCACGTCATTTAACGTTATATGTCTGAGCTAGTAGCAGCGTCGGTATACAAACCATCATGGCTAAATAAATATGCCAAGTTTGCTCTTTCCTATGCTCCATACTTTATTGTCTTTCATGATCGCTTAATGTGGTCATTACAATCAATGTGCAGTCCATATCAGGCTCGACTGAAAAGCTGTTGTTAGGATGAAGAGAACACTTATCCGGAACACCTGATTTGTACAGGAGCAAACACGCCCTAATAATATGGAAATAAACTCGTACCCTATCAGTGTATTTCCGAACTTTTTTTTGTAGTAACAGTTGGCATCGAACCGGGGATCTTTTGGACCTACGTAGGTCGCTATGAACCAGATTGTGAGAATTTTCATACCGCTAGAAATGGCCAGCATAAACATATTCTATGAATTACGGTGGTCTTCAAGACGTGTGTGCGTCACAAATCCGTATCTCACACACTTTGTCATTTCAGTTTTGTTGCTTATTGCAAGACAAGAAGTTCGCTTTTACCACAAGATTATTTTAGGGCATAGGCATTCCTATTTTTACCGACCTCAAAGGAGACTCTACCTTTTACATGGCCTTCCTCTTCGACTGTGTTCTGTCAAAGGACCGAGTACGAATTATTCCACCTGAATGGAATAGGGCCTACATCACTACCCCACACGTGGAAGGACTGGGGAACTTGGTTTCGGGTTGCCTTTCTCTAGAAAGGTTTCCTCTAACAGTAATGAGATATAGGCTATCTTCCCCAATTAATTTTCGGAACTTTTATACTTCTAGATTCACCCTTGTTTACACTCCTGTCCCATTTTCAGCAGGAAAAGAGAAATCCTGCATGCATATTCTCTTAAGTGAAAGGGAATGCTCAGACCCGCCACTACACACTAGGTGGCGCAACATGGGAGATGTAACGTAAAACAGCAGAGACGAGATGACAAAGTTCAATGTACCAATTATTTTAGGAAGATGCGCAAAGGTGAACCAAACACATTAACCAGGACCTTCAGCCAACATAGACCGCAGGAATGAAGGAATGGAATGTTTATTTGCTTGTTTTGTGAAAATAAGGACATTTTGAATCCATAATATAGCGCATACAGTGATGTAAGTATAACCATAATAAGTATCTTCTAAAGATATAAAGTTTGTAAACAAATTACTACTAGTCTTTTTTATAACAAAATAAATACATTTACTAATTATTAGTATTAAAATCAGATCGCTTAAAATTTATCTATCAGAAACTAGGGTCTTTCAAAATTTATAACGCTGAAATATGCTTTGCACACATATGCTGTTCGATTTACCATTTATTAATAACAATTAAACATGGCCTCAGACCGGAATGGGTTATTTCTCAAGGAAGTATTTTGTCCTGCCTTCGACAGTATATTGTCTCTTGCTGACTACTAATTTACTGTATGTCCTGCATGGCGCCATCACGTGGTAGCAGCACACAGCGGGATCGATGTTTCAACTGGTTGCCCATCTTCTGCATTCTGCTCTGAACTGTTTCAAGGGTCGTCGTTTCCTGTATTTAACTATTTGAAGTTCAGTGGTAACTATGAGCAGTACCACCTGATCTGTAGCAAAGAAACACTGCATGTTCTCACACAGTGGACATTTATGATCTGTGTGAACCACATGCTACCGTACTCTTCCCGTGTGGGGTTGGGCGTGTAGCTTCCCGTCTGCTCAGCAAGCTTGTAGGACTTTATCACAAGGTAATTTACGTGGGAGGTTCCCTGAAATGTCCACGATCGACTAAGACTGGCTGACACACTAACACGGTCGCGATTCAGTGTTCTTTCTTTAATTTTATTTGTTAATTGCAATGCCATGTAGTGGGTCCCTGTCACCACGGCATGGCGCGTCCTCAGGTTGCGGATACAGGAACGGCCTCCGATAAGGAGGGTAGCTGCGAATAAATCGAATAAGCAGTCGCGGACAGCCGACGAGGGGTGGTCCTCCAGCTTGGGGGTTGGGCGAGGTGCTAACAACCCTTCCCTGTAAAACACTTATGTTAAGAAACATTCACAGGTGGGATGCTTGCT
>Ga0131853_10006228_pt1 | contig 21560 bp, 8 predicted proteins | sample TergutLab28metaG_FD_92764 | JGI IMG/M metagenome (GOLD analysis project Ga0131853, IMG submission 92764) | Labiotermes labralis P1 segment gut microbial communities from Petit-Saut dam, French Guiana - Lab288 P1 (version 2) (version 2) | ecosystem: Host-associated > Arthropoda: Insects >... | reverse complement strand
TGTTCCGGTGTTTAATTAATTCATCCAACTCCTTATTTGTTTTAATTCTCCAAATACCGTTGGCTTCCTTAGTTGGCCCAAATATTTTCCTTAATATTTTCCTCTCAAACACAGAGAGTTTTTTGTATAATACTTTCTTTGAGGACCCATGTTTCACAGCCACAAACTGCAATTGGTCTAATTACTGACCAATATAACTTATGACTATGACGCTACTACGAATTCTACGTCACTACAAAGTTACAGTAAAGAATGGGTTCAAACTTTGTTCGCCATAATAAATTTCCTGGATCCGCAAGAGTCAAAGGATTCACGGACGAGATGAGCGACTATCAACTTCTCAACGAGGACTTTACTGAAAGCTGTTAAATTGGTGGTTGTAAATCTAACTTAGCCAGTGTGGCCTCTTTTGAAGCGTCTGCCTTAGAGAATGGAAAGATCTAACACAGTTCTCGTGTCTGTAGTAATCTCAATATGGAAATGTAAACGTCTCCCGGTATTCAAGCAGTATTTAATGGGAATGGTGTTACTGGAATATTTATCTCAGTATTTAACCAACTTGATGCACAAAATTTGTTTCACAATAAATTTTATTTCATGCCTGTACATGTTTCGAGCACATGTGCTCGAAACATGTACAGGCATGAAATAAAACTTATTGTGAAACAAATTTTGTGCATCAAGTTGGTTAAATACTGAGATAAATATATTGAGATGCACGGCCAGCAAAACGTCAAAAAAAAGTGTTAATGGAAGTTATACCACTTTTGCAGCCGGCTACAGATCAGGGCTACCAAACGCAAGACTCGTGTTCCGTGAATTGCCGAGGAGTTATTTAGAACGCTTTGAAGAAAATGGAGCAATACCGATTTGTAAATTCTCACGCATAATAAACACAGAGTTTTGTAATGTTAAAATAAACAACAGTTGAAAGGTATGGCAAAGAGGTAAAATAAACACTTTCGGACACCTTTACACACACCTTTCTCCTAATTACTGTAGGGGTTCATTATTTCGGAAATAAGTTTGGAGATGAGAACTAAACAATGTCTAGTTTGGTGATGTGAGGTGAAATTGAACGATAGGCAATTTAACTGGGCTAAGCCAAATGAATGATTAGTGAGGTGCAGATGAGAGGAAGTGAAGTGTCGATAAATGTAATGAAGTGTAGTTGGATGAAGTGTGGTGAAGTGTAGCGAAGTGTTGCAGAATAGTGATGGATTTAGTAATAAGGTGTCCAACACTATTACAAGACATATAGACAATATAAAGTTGCTGCTTATAAGTATTTTACTAATATCACATTCTTTCTAATTCTTTAGGTTCTATTTTTTTTATCAATGCATATATGTTTATATTCCTGTTTAATACTATAATTTATGTATTTATATTGTTATGTCTATGTATTCTTATTGTATGTTTATGTATCTTCATCTTGCCAGCTGGCACTCTTCGGCTGCCGTGACTGAGGTTTTTCCGTGCTTTTTCTTCAGTTGTACGGCAAATGCCAGGGTAAAACCCGCAAAGACGGGGCACGACCCGCACTCTCCCAAATTTTTGTTGTTGTTCTTTGTATTGTTTGTTTTGTGTCGTTCTGTGTACTGTTTGTGTGTAAATGTGTACTGTACTACTGCCACCGGGTGGCTACCCAACGGCAGTTAACAAATATATATCATATCATATACCATATCACATCACATCATACATCATGTCATGTCATATCGTATCATATATATCATACCATATCATATCATACTATATCATATATCATATCATATCACTTATTTGTCCATGCGAAAGGCGATCCAGCCCCTCACAATTCACCATGTACTACGTGTCATTAAGCTTCGCCAACACAATCGCAAAACGTATGGAATACAATGCCAAAAACGAAAATACAAATTCAAATGCAAACACGAATATTTGTAAGCATTTCTGTAATCTGTAGACCTGTTCAGAAATTGTCGAACGTTGATAAGATGTCCAGCTTTTCTTTTGAACTGGAAGTTAATCGAGAATTATTCCGGTTTGAGCTCAACTGCGGTTATCCCTGCACGGGAACTCGGGAAAATATAATTCATACTAAACGACTAATAATGCCTTACAGGTAAGGGGCAGGCTTCATACTCTGGAGATTTATCCTCGAGGGAAGGACTCCCCCAGTACGCCGCAGAGCCTGTCTGGACGAGGCGGCTGAGACAAATATCGCGCGCCTGACAGGAATAGACAATCCACGTCAGTACTCCAGCGCGCGCAACATCACGATGAATTCATAGGTTCAACTCGTCTAATACCAGTGCCTAACAATGGACGTGATCATAAGCAATCTCCAGTTATCTCATTCACGTCACTAAAACTCATCTTGCCACAATTTCATTTTAATCTTTCCTCCAGATAAGATTAACATGATATTTGATAAAGTTTTTCCTACAAGAATTCCGCAAGCATAATTAGATCGTCACCTTTCTATCCATGTCATGCCAACATAACCTTCTACTATTTCCGTGTTTGTAGAGAAATACGACTTTTATATCATTTCCAGTACATTTTACCCAAAGACTTAAGGTGTTAGATTAATTTAGAAAAAAATAGGAGCTTGTCCTTCGGAATTTGTAAGGGACGCGTTTATTTCCTGATCTCGTAAGTAAATAGTACAAAAATGTGTTAATGACAGTGTTAATTGTTACCAAAAGCATAGTGTTCGATTTTCGAAAATTGTTAGGTGCCTAACCTTTATTTCCATATTCATTATCTTTATAATACACATCTAAGAAAAAAAATTGTAAATGTTTATTAAATTCGCCATTTTTGTCAGTCTGGTTCGAATGTAAAAACTCAAGAACAGCTGAAACAATAACGTGAAATTAATATTAGGGATTTTCACGAAAATTGGGGAATCTCACAGACACTGACCGACATATATTTTTTTTTTAATCAGACAATAATGGCGCACATTTTACACGAATCTCTACAAACATTCCTAGTAAGTCTCAACTGTTATACTCCCTAAATATTCACAGAAGCCAGAAAAATTAAACTGAAACATATATTTCATGTCGGATGCCCGTTCCTCGTGAAACCTAAGTTTTCTGAACAGTCAGAAGACACCATCGAATGCAACATATTCAGTGCACTATGCGTACGTTGTTTGTAGCCTTACTTTCTAGCACATCAGCAAAGATTAACAAAGCCCTCATCTCCCTAATAAACTCTAGTTCTGCCCAGTCTGAATCCCTTACACATTAATGCTGCTGGTGAAAGGATAGATAGGTGGGTGGGTGTAAATGACTTCAGATTGTGTATCTCCATTTGGAAGGTCTCTTGTTTCTATAGGCGGCAGACAGTCAATTCTTCAAACCATCGCCACTTGCTGAGCCGGGGGTGTGGTTTGACTGCAAACACAGGAGCGAAGAGGTTTCTAAGTCCAGAGCTTCAATTCGCACTTACACAGTAAATCCGGAGGAGAAGATAGAGAAGGCAATCTTGTACTGTCCTGACACTGAAGGATGTCAGTAAAAAAGGAGCCATGACAGCATAATTTTTGGCGGGGAAAAATGTTGCAAAATGTTCATTTGTTTGACCGGATAAGACATGACCATTCAGAAATTAAGAATCAAAATTTGAAGTGCAGTTTTTTTGCTCCAGAAATACGAATGCATTGTATATTCAGTAAAGCTTAAATAACGTTTCGCAGTATAAGAATCGTAGCACAATAAGAGTTGTGCTACGAACTCTTCAATGGACACACTACCTACCAATCGGTTTTGACAACCTTCCTGCAGCCACAGCACAATACCAACACGTGGCGAAAACACTAACCAGTCGTCAGATCCTGATAATGGGCACATAGTTGCCCGAAACATGTTGAGCAACTTATAAAGGAGAAAATAAAGCATTACACAAAAGTGACATCTAGTTGGTTTGTTATGCACACCAAGTTTTTGTGTTGCGTCAGAAACAATGTGAATTTGTGTAAGTGCTCAACCCTGTTCAGTGAACACAATTTATATTCTGACATTCAGAGGACTGTGTATCGTGATATATTCTTGTAATAAAAAACCAACTAGATGCACTAATTTCTCAAATTTATTTTTGGAATATAACTCTACACGTTTCGGACAGTTCCTCTGTCCATCATCAGGAGTCTAGAACTGTACACACAGCAATAGGTATAGGTCATACAGGTTATGCTGACTGCTTACTAGCAAGCAGTCAGCAAAACATGTAGAGATCTATTCCAAAAATAAATTTGAGAAATTAGTGCATCTCGTTGGTTTTATTACAAGAACAATTTACAGTCGTAACCCTCTTTTAACACATACCGTTTTCCTGCTCTCTAACTAACTTATTTTGGCGATCTGGTCATGCTTTCGCTAAAAAATCACCTGGTCGTTCGGTTTTTCTAGTCCAGAACGCATTTTTGGAATCTTAAGCCTACACATTTATATGTGAATATGGAGTTTTCGCCAGACTGCGCAATGATCGATACTGAGATTATTAAGTGTTAGACCGCAGACTGCAGTGCTGTACATCACTTTTATGCAATGAAGCTGCAATCTTAAAGCGAACTAATAAAGGATTCTTTTATTAATTCGTGCTGATCAGACAGTCGAATGTAGTGTAGTGTACTGTAGTTTAGTGTATTGTAGTGTAGTGTACATTATCCCTGTGGCCACACCCATTTAAATTCAATCGAGTGTTAGTACTTAACTCTCACCGCGTAGGAGTTAGTGGAGGTTAGCATGTCTCGATGTATCACTTCTCTATGCTTCACTTTTAATTAACAGCTTCATCGCAAAATCTACTGGCGACCAATATGAGTCAAAAACCTAACCTCAAATCCTATCTAACACATCGTACCAAAATATAATTCACAGTATTACACAGATCAAAGGAAGAAAGACGATTAGTATTCAAGACGTCGTCGTGTTAACTGTAGGTGCAGCTGTGGAGGAGAAGATCGCCAATAGCTTTTTGCCATTTACACAACAATTCTTACATCTCCCTTCCTTACATAGAAACTAAAGATTCGAACTACAGGGAACTCTTCGATTATCCGGGTGTAATGGTGTGGGGGGCGGTACACGGATGACTGACAAACAATGATAATCCAAAAACATGCAATTTATACAGCGACGAACAAAATAAAATCGTTATTTCTTATATACATAATTAAAAAATATCTTCCTCTTATTGTTTAGGTAAACAGTCCGTGATTTTTGTCTCTGTTCAGGATGATGTTCGAACACTCGGCAATAAACCACATTATGCCCCACCTTCGTCAACAGTCATTAGGAAATGACGAACGTGCAAGGATAATACGCACACCAGATGATCCATTGTACCGTGTATTCTTAAAACCTGTACTTCTATACATTCTTTTGTATGGGTGTAAAACTTGGTCTTTCACGACAAGCAATGACAGATTCCGGCCGTCTGACAAAAAAGAAATTAGGTGAATATAAGGAACTCATCGCACATAAAGTCGCCATATTATGGAACAAAATGCGCAATGCGGAACTTCAACACATTTGGCCAGATATTATTCGACCGGTTACGTGAAGTAAGATATGAGGTGATGGACAAGTGAAACTCCCCTACAAGTCCTTAGCCGGAAGGCCTAAGGGAAAAATACTACTTGGAATACTTAAGACACAAATGGGAGGTTAATGTTGAAATTAGTTTTAAATAAGGAGCGTCGGTAACGCCCCTCCACGCCGCGGCCCAGGGCCATACCTGCAAATTTTGTACGCACTATAAAAATTACACAATAATATAGGCAGTTAGGTACACCACTTACTGTCAGTTTTCCAATTGAGGCCCGCCAATCATCCCACGATAAGGGGTGTGGCTCTTTGCCGTAAAAAGGTTTGGAGGCACGCAGTCTGCATAGAGTGAAATCAGCTGGTTAAGAAGACCAACAGAGCATAATTTTCAACACAGTAACGGGGATTGTCTTAAATGCAGTAAATTTCTTGATCGCTGGATAGTAATTAAACCTGGTTCTTGAACAGTCACCATTCCAAGTCAGCCAAAATTAAAACGTTTGCCTGTGGCAAACGGTATTCTCAGGTGGTCATGTTCCCAACACTGACCACGAACAATGCTGCTGTTAATCACACTTCATTCATTCTGGCTATTCTTTCCCTGTTCTTTGTGTCTATTGATGAGGGCCTTTCATGATCTTCTCTGAGAGAAGATTTGCTCCCTCTTCATTACGTCTGAAGAGAGCCGGACCTAGATAATGACGTTCCCACACTGTCTTCGTGGCTAGAATATTTCTACCTTGCGAGCCGTGAACGGTGGATTCATCATGTCTCAAGCTCATCTAAGGAGCCTCATTAACAAAACCCACAGAGCTTGAGCTAATGTCGGAGTCGTTATAGGTGAGGTTGATGTGACCATTAGTTCTCAATCTGTGTACCGTACTGGGACGAGGAACCCCGAATAGATAAACGGGCTACTGTGAATCTGTCGTGATCAGTACTTCGATACAAGTGGACGCTCATTAGCGAATGTGGCCCTGCGGGTAATTTGGTCGTGATGTGGGGGATTCATATAGGAACGTAAACCAAAGGACACAGAGAATAAAGCACGGTGTTAACAATTTCCGTAGCTGTCAGCACCTCGTTCTAAAAGATACTAACAGAACAAAAACAATATTCTGGCCATTCTGAGGTATTCTACAGATATTACAATAAATGTATGCCATATTTCGTGTGTGACTGAGGAGTGAGAAACCGAGGGGTGGGGATGGGGGTAAAGATGCAATCAGTCGCTCTGGACCACAGGCTTCTCGCCGCGTGAATGGGACGCTGATTCGTACCGGGGTTTGTAGAAAGGAGTTGAGAGGCAGACTATTTTCTCCGTTTCTCGAAGAGTATGGAGGGGATTCCCCTAGGAGAAAGGCTGAAAAACTTCCAGACAGACCGTGACAAGACGCCAACAACATTTTCTTTAAGGGTGTAGGGAAAGAAGGAAAAAAGATCGAATGGGAAAGGAGGGAAACGACGTTGAGGCACAAGTATCCTCACTCCAACAGTAGTAAAAGTGAAGAGAAAGAAAGAACCGAAGCTTTCAATATAAAAGAAAGGAGTAAGAATTGCACGCCCAAGTACTTTCAACCCACTCCGATTCTATTTTCCGAAGAATAAAAAAAAAATTCCCTCCAAATTTGTTTCTTTCGAATAAAGTGACTAGTTACGAATAATTACTTTCGTCTGTTAAAACATGAAGTTTTAGAATAAATATGGGGACCGTGTAATGGTTTAATGCTCTACTTCCCTTCTTTACGGGGCATACATTGCAGTGCTAATATGTCGGAGAGGTCTATCTGTAAGTTGCTATATTCATCGTGTAACAAAAACATACACAGCTGTTGCTGTGTTTTTAATAAAGGCACAGATGCCATAATTCACAAAGTGTTTATGTCAGGGGAGTATTCACGGGCGTCAAATGTAACAACACATCACAGTTTTGACCCAAAATGCATGATAGATGTCCTTTCCGACCCCCCCCCCTCGCATGGTCAGAGACATGAAATTCATTTAGACCCGCGTAGCCTTTTGTAGGGTTCCTAGCTGTATTGTCATAATGTAACAAAATGGCAGTGCAACAGATGCTAGTTGCTTAATGAATGATTAGCGTTGATGCAAAAGCTGGGGAGCTCAGTAACAGAACGGTTACCGCAGTCCCAAAAGGCGCTATGTAACAGAAACTAATTGATACAACATTATAATATAAATTTGTCAACCTACAAATAAAAACAAAACACATTTAAAATAGGTTTTATTAAATTACATGTGTTCAGTATTCTTCTGAAAATTACTAACTATTCTTTCCAATCATATTTTCTCTTTGTTGTAATTAATAGGAGAACGGGCCGAGAAATAAACGGGGTTTGGGAAAATTTTTCGAGAGGGGTTAAAGTATGTGTAGGAGTTCTTTAGGAAATCTGCGAAAAACATACACATGTTAGGCAGTCCGTTATACAGGCAGGCAGGCAGGCAGGCAGGCAGGCAGTCAGGATGTCAGTCAGTCAGTCAGGCAGTCAGTCAGTCAGTCAGTCCAATCAGTTAGGCAGGCAGGCAGGCAGGCAGGCAGGCAGGCAGGCAGGCAGGCAGGCAGGCAGGCAGGGAGGCAGTCAGGCAGTCAGGCAGTCAGTCAGTCAACTAATGTTGAAAATGGAACCTTGTACATTCAAAATTCTAAATACTCAGTGCATTTTTACTTGTTTCATGTAATCATATTGTTCCAATATAGGGACATACAAGTACATCAAAGAACATCCTACGTTTTGTGTTTTCCTTCAGGTACATCAACCAGGCTATCAGAAACTATGGATGAAGTATAGGATTCAGTAATCCATTTGTGTGTATGATTTCCACTATAAGTGATAACACGTATCGATTCAGATACAATTTTCAATCTGCATACAGTAGCCAAGTTCATAATTGCTAACACCTAACACAAACTAACCTATCACATAAAATTTGCAGAAAGGGCTCCACGTTGCAAGTCCTCACCATACAGAATGTCACGCATCTAAGCTCAGTTATTCTTCAACTATTGTTATCAAACCACCGGCTTACTATGGCAATAACTTTCCCGAAAACCACAGTGGTTAGAAACATGAGGACCTTATGTGAGAGGAAGGTTAGGGGAACAGAGGCTGTTTTGAATATAACCAGAGCTGCTTGCCCTTTCGTGAAAACACATAATGTACTTAGCAAAAGTCTGAAAACAAAAACTGTATTAAATATAAGACTATAAATGAACACATCACATTAGGAAGTTGAAAGCTAAGAAACCGGATTTGGATACCGCCGATTTCTGTGTATGCAAATGAAATGTGAACGCAAGAAACCAGGAAATTACACATGAATTAAAATCAGAAATTAGCAACCCCGCGGTACACGGGAAATTCAGCACAGGCTGTAATGCCTTCATCAATTGTATTTTTAAATTCAACAATGTTCCCTAAGCTATATATTTTGAAAAATCCTGTACCTTTTAGAATTTCAGGCCGCTTGTTTAAGTGGCAGTAGTGTTGCTTCCAACTCAGGTGTTCGCACAGCGGCCATGTTGATGTTACTGAAGGTAGGAAGTTATAAAGCATGAAAATAATTGTGCCTAAGATCACGGTATCAACAAATGTAATGAAACTTCACCCGTTCTCTCAAACTTTGTTACGAGGATGGAACAGACGATCGATCATAATTTTGCGACACAAATTTTTCACTGGTGTAATGTAGGATAAACTAGAAATTAATTACGACGCATGAGAGGCCGATTTTCTATTTTCGCACTCTATTCCACTGGAAATCAGAGAAAGAGATCAGATGGGGAGATTTTTATGGCTGGGCTGATTCCCCTCGAATGACAGAGCCTGTCAGTTGTGAAATGTGCACATATATATATATATATACGAACTCTGTCCTTCAAAAGTACACAGTTCTCCCATATTTCTTAGTGTTAAAATGTCTTGTAATGAGAGGATATGAAATATCGACGCAGAACACTTGTCAATAAACAAGTGTAAATGTTACAAAATATTATCAAAATTCGCCATTCATAGAGTCTACCATCAACGTGCAAATACGTTGCATATGACAGTAATTTATTTAATTCTGAAACATGTATCGAATTATCTTCCAACCGTAATCAAGGAGACAAAAATGTAACAAAAATAAACTCTGGTTACATGTATCCAGAAATAGAGAAATGTGACACAAAATTCCGTTGGTATTTGTACTGCACATACGGGCATCTCGTGAAAAAGTACGTCTTCTTGTACCCTATTTCAAGTATTAAAATTGTTTGGATGAAGTAAGTGCAACTCCAACAAGCAGCGTATAAGAATAAATGCATATAAAAGAGTTTCATCATGAACAACACAATTATGTTTCTAGTGTGACCAGTTTCGTCCCATTTTTCGGGACATCATCAGACCTAATCTGCCTGCCTCATTAGTTTCATTGATTACTTATCATATTCTTGCTTTAATATGTAGCTTTTCTGATATTTTTATATACATTTCTAATTTATATTATTTTATTTCACACTGTTTTCACTAATTATATGCATTTTTACCAGTTCTATACATCTATGTAAAGGAAGATATCTTTTTCTGTAAGGTTTATACAGATGATTGTATAGTTTCTTTCATGGGTTCTGGTATACAGATCTGATGATGGCCCGAAAACTGGGCCGAAACTAGTCACCTCAGAAATATAACTGTGTTGTGCATGACTGGAACTCTTTTAAATACATCTATTAACATCAGCACAACGGGCATGTGTCACCTAAAGATCTAATAATTAGTTGCATGCTAAGGATAGCTGAATGTCACACATGCCATAAGATTCATTAGCGCCGTGATCCGCCACTAATATACTGCGTCGTATTGTAGAATGTTCCAGAATAATCATAATTCCGAGTTAGTCTGGATGTCAGGTGACATGAATGGATCAGGGTAGCTTGTGATAAACCGTCAAGCTAGAAACGTACTCATCATTTGGAGGCAGATTCTTCAGAAAAGTTGGTACCTTAGTAGAAAACTGCACTGTGTTACATTCCAGAATACTTAATGTGTAAAAATGATATATCCATCTTGCTTTCAGTTTATGCACTTCATAAAAATATCGCATCATATAATAATCCAGTAACAGATGTTTATCAAATCCTCATAAATAAAATTGCTTGAAACACCAAACGTGGGTACTTATGTTACCTCGTGGCATGTTGTTTTACAGAGCAGTATCTCATTACGGAGGGCGGCCCTTCATTCTGCCATAGCGTATAAGAGGAATATTCAATTACAAATGACGCAGTACCATCACCTTAGATCCTTACTGAAAACTCGCCCCTTAGGCTACCATGTCTTCACCTTTGTCCTAACCACGCTGGGGGCAAGAAAATAAAAACCTAGGACGTTGAATAATGTTACGAAATAGGAAATTAAGGATGATATCGATATCAAAATAAGTGTCCTAAATGGTGAAATACCTTACACTACTCCGCATATTTACGTATCTAAAACGGTCTTGAATGTATTAAGGATAAACCACCATGTATCATGCAAGTAAATAAAGGATTTTTCCGTGGTGCAACAGCCCAAATAGTGCCTAGGCCGCCTCATTGTTGAGGCTTCTAGATCACACAATTAGACATAAACACAAGGAAGGAACCTCTGAACAAGTGAACAATTCGTCGCACAAGCTGCTACATATACAACACAAACAAAAAGATATGAGAGACGAACACCTGTGGCCTCAGGTGGATTCGAACCCGCGATCCCAACAATTAAAGACTGCGTACTTACGCCCTAGACCGCAAGCCCATCGAGATCGGTTACGGATATTTGTTGCTCATGAGTATTGTGATGTCTTGTTAGCTACATTACGTAAGGATGTCTTGTTATTAGCTACATTACGTAAGGATGCTGGTTGTGAAGGATTCAATATCTGCAGCTATTCCTGTGTCACGTGCACCCTAGCAATGAAGACCACCTTTAGCACTTGAAGTCTACCCTTTTCGTACAGAACAGATTTGTGTCATGTTATTTATCTATGACTTATTTCAAAACGTTAAGAGTCTCTCAGAAAACATACGGCAACATCTGGTGGCATGAATAGGGAAAAGTGAAATGAGAAGTGCATGAGAGAAAGCGGTCATCGCACAACATGAACTTCTGCGGTATGTGCTTGGACGGACTGACGAAACGACGGGACAGTCTGTTAGGATATCCGGTCCTCGATCCGGCGTTTGGAAAAGGGATCTTACGTATAGGAAGCAAGAACTCTAACCACTGACCGCTACTTTCGGTTTGCGTCATGTTCAGGTATCTCTTGCCAGTACGGCACGACGCATCACACGCTTACGGATGTGAAGGGACGCCGTTTGGGTATAGAATGTGACTGCGATAATGAAGAACAGGCAATCGCAGACTGACGACGGTGGGTGGTACTCCAGCGTGGTGCTAGGAACACCCCAACGTAAAAATGCGACTTGTTATTACGCGTGTCAAACTGCGTGGAACTAAGATATGAGGCTTGGAACTTTGGATGCAAGAAGTCCAAGCGTTACGGAAATATGATGTATGTGGAATGCAGTAGACCGATTTAGGAAAGAATTTGACAGTGTGTGAAATTTAAAACACTATAAACTACCGGAAATTATTGAAGAGAACACATTTTCACTGACTGTGCACGGTTATATTCATACTAACTTCCAACTGGAAAAAGACGAGTCCACGGTACCTGCGCTACTGTCCGAGGAAGCAAAGGTACCACCCAAAGGGAATTCACGTCTCGCCGTTGAAGAACTGTGGAAGCCAACAGTAGTACACAACACAGTCACATTTCACGTTACCGTTATTCTGTCGAAATTCAGTGTATTGGTATCTTTATATTTTTTTTAAGTTTCGAATCTGCTGGAGAAAGAAGAGCTGGGCTGCAGAGCTGTCTGCACCAAGTTTCAAATGTGTGTGTGTGTGTGTGTGTGTGCGTGCTATTGGGACGGCTCCAAAATCAATAACAGAGTGAAGCAAAGTTCATCCTTTCGGCGAGATGAAGATTCTGCCAAATCTCAACACGACTAAGACAATCTTAAGAGGACGTCTCACGAACCCAAGTCCGTACAGATAGTTACAGTATTATATCAGTTGATTTGTTATGGTTTGAACACCAAGTTTCACCCGATGTCCAGATGTGTTGCCCAATGTCCTGTAGCAATTCTGTTTACAGCATTTACCCCGAAGTAACTCTACTGCCGACTAGGTGTTATAATATTTCTTTGTCAAGAAATTTATTGAAGTACATTGAACTTAATTAATGAATTTGCTTAGGCCTGTAATAAAATTTACCCGACACGTAAAACAACTCCAGTAAGTCTCTGACAAAACTTTTCAATATATTTCACAAGAGTGCAAGAGTGCCATGTCACTTCAGGTCTCTCTGATTAACAGACTACATGAAAAATATCGCACTTTACGTAACAAAATCGAATCGGGCTTACTTATCTTAACCCTTTAAACTCCGACTTAAATCCCAACTGAAATCTGCTGTCATTAGTAAGAGCTCACCATATTCTCCATGTTAGCGGGTTAAGGGTTAAAGTTCGCATTCTAGAAAAGAGCCTGGAAATATTTTATCAGTATCTCACGTAGCGGTGTCACATGGTGGTACGTTTCGTAAAAAAACCGAAAACATTTATGTAGATGCCCACTGCATTAACACTGTCAGAGATCAATCTGTTGCGAATTACACAGTACGAGGTTTCAGGTTATGATGTATGCGAACTGCGAACTAGAGTGTGAATGGAAGCAGGACCAACCTAGTTCCACGGCTACGCCGTCTTAACCATCGTCATACAACGAAAACCTTGTACACGGTCTCCTATCAATTAACTTAGGAAAATAACAAAGGTAATTCTTCTTCCTGTAACGTAGAAATTTGCTAGAATAAAGTTGAACGTACAGAAATTTGCCTCACAGCCCTTGACCAAGACTACAAATACTCACATTACGATTATTGGTATTAAATGTGCAGAAGGACAGACCTTGCAGTTATGGGTTAATTTAATGCCATTCGCACAAAATAAGCACAAAAATGTATGTAGACCCAAATGCAATAATCGTAACGACAGCTTCTCGTATGTGTCTATTAAGTACTTTTGTTATTTTCTTACGAAGTGAACTTCAGATCTGAAATGATAAAAATTAAAAAGTGGGTAAGAGAAGACTTCTGTATCCCTTTGTAAGCAATCAAGAAAGCGAAAATGTGCTTATTTAGACTAAAAATCGCAGGCCGAAATGTCAAATAAAGATATCTGCGTCAGATTTGTGATTTACACGGTGTAATGAATACTGTGTTCTTGTGGACGTGATACCATGTAATTCTGCAAACAGAAAACAATGTAGAAATATACGGTGAAGATGGAGGAAATCTGTTCTTCCGAAACATTGATAGCCTGTATCAACATAGCGTTAGGATTATATTCCCAAAATCGTAAACCTCACCGCGGTATAAGTCCTTGCTTTATATCTTCTTGTTCTCCTAATCCACCTTACCCACCACTCCCACCTCTCACTATCGCTGCAGACACCGATATCTTGGCGTGTCTTCATCGTGGTTCATGTCGTTCAATTCTTTTTGCCTTCCGTTCGTCCTTTCCATCCTTATTCAAGCTGTATATGATTCAAGTGTCAGGATGTGACGGCCAGTTCACGGCCTACTGTTCTGACGTGCACTGTAGTGCCTTCAGGGCCTCTAATTGATATATCGATATTCTTCCCGCGTACAGAAAGCACTGTGACCATAGTCACAGCCCGGTATGTCCCACATGTGCACGCTGTGTCACAGTTCACTGCACCAGCACAAGCTTTCATCTCCAGAACGCAATGGGTCCCTCTACCCAAGAGACACTCATGTCGGCCCCATGGTAGAATTTCATAGCCTGCCTCATGTCCTACACAGGCTGAACAACGCCGCAGCTTCTATGTAGCTATGACGTTCATGCAAGAGACCACGTACCTACACACACATAACAAAATTTTTAAAGACTTGTTTGAGGCTATACAAAACGCGTTTACTGCTTGGAAATTTCTGGGACTACTTGACTCTGACGGTAAGTACTATGATGCTTCGAATCACAGGCATTTACTAGTCAACACGGCGTGACTTCCCACAAAACTTGAATTTACATTAACTTAATCCACTCACAGTAGGAATTTCCAGGCTACTGAATGGAATTAAATTAAATATGATATTCCGGAGAGTAACAAATTCTACGCTTCTTGAAGTTCCAACCAAATGATTATATTCTATTCAAACTGCATTTCCGTGTACGTACAATGACGTACAAAATGTATGCACAGATACAGATAAAACCTGCAAACTTCTCCCAGATATTTTTTCACATTCACTAAAATACAGCAATGTAAAGACATACATTTCGTCCGCCGTTTGGCAGCGTTTTATCTTAATGACGCTACCTTCCAAACAACACAGTGTATCGGCAGTAAACATGAATAAGATAATGAGCTGGTTAAACGGCAGTAAATTAAATTACAGAATATGCCGACCTATATACTCCGACGTATTATGCTCCACTGAGTAGAGACTAATCCCTCCAATGGGCAATAAACTTACCTTCTGACTATTTCAACCAGGAAAACGACGCCCGACGCCGACGCTTTCCGTGGTGAACAGAACTTCCAGTCTAGTGCAGGGAGAGTGCCTTGCAAGAGGTCAGATCGATTCATAGCTAATCCCTTCAAATACAAGGATACGTGATCATCGTGTCGCATAAAACAGTGTTTCTCAACCTTTGTGAGACCGCGGCCCGGTAAAGTTCTTTTTCATAAGACGAGGGCCCGGTCCGAACAGATTTACTCGTCAGTAACTTTCCAATTTTTTTATAGTTCATACATTACACTAACATAAGTATTAATAACTAATTATGGCATAATCATAAAGAGTATTAGTACATTTATGTATACGATGTGGCATATTGACAAACATAAAATTACATTTAAATTAGTTATCAATTCCAGGAGAATCTCTCGCGGCCCGGCGGTTGAGAAACACTGGTATAAAAGATGCCATATAATTTCTAATGTTAAATAGTTCCTGGCTATTCGTTTTGACGTACTTTGCCTCTTGCTTGGGACAGAATACAAATTACTGTGACAATTAACTTATGTCTATGAGCATACACATTGCCACCCAATCTGGGAAGGTCACAGGAATATCACCACACTGGACTCAACGATCTTTAGTGTCTACACACACGCGTAAGTGTGCAAATACAAAACACTACAAACATCAGAAATGTTATATTGTTCTATATTGTGATAACACTCATGGCCATGTAGTCTGTCTTACAACAGGTCCAAAGCCCCTTGCAATGCCAGTTCTGTTCAAATTGCAATTCATTGTTTAAAAAAATAACCAGCACGATGTCACTTGTGGACTATCCTTTATTTTCATGGGTAGTCGTCATTCATTCTCTAATGTTTCGAGCTTCCCGAAAGCTCGAAACATGTAGAGAATGAATGACGACTACCCATGAAAATAAAGGATAGTCCACAAGTGACATCGTGTTGTTTATTTTTTTAAACAATTACAATGATGCACGGAACAATGAATGTAAAATGTGCAATTCATTGCTTTCCGCTTCAAATTTCAGGTATCCTCTCGTTCCATTAACTTCATCTAGTATCTGCCTATATCTTATTCCTCGTCTTTTCGTCACTTTTATCCTTCATTATATTTTTTCCTTCAATACTGTCTATTAGAACGCAGTTCCTACGCAACATGCGACCAGTCCAGCTAGCCTTCTTCCTATCCTTCATACGATGTTACTTTCCTTCTTGACTCTGTGTAATATTTACGTTTTACACCATATGTCCTATTGATCTTCTCAGCCCTTCTCTATCACCATATCTGAAATCTTCCACAGTATCTGTGATATACTTACCGAAGTGGACAAGATTTATCAACATAAAAAGCTGTGCTCCAAATGTAGTATTTTGTTAGTTTCTTCCTTAAATTTAAGTCAAATACGCGAAAGAAATCTTCTTCTTGTAGAATAATGCTACTGGGGTAAAACAACAAACAACGCCTACTTCTTGCCTGAATTCTAAATTTGTAATTTTAACCTAAACTGCCATCGTCAATAAAGGGGAAGGTAGACCGCACTGTTGTGCGCCGTTCCCAAGAATCGAACTGCACATGTACTGACATATAATAAGGAAGACTACGGGAATTTGTGGTGGAAGAAGTGTCACACAGAAAGAGGTTTTCCCCTCATTATTTCCGTTTTCACCTTTCAGTATCATTCCACCAATGTTCCATACTCACCTTTCATTCACAATTCAAATACCATTGACGGTGCACAACCTTAGCTACTAGGTAGGAGAACCGATTATGAAAGTCCTCGTTATATAATTTCCCGCTTGTCTCTTACAACTTTTTTTTAACTAAAACTACCTTCCACAATTTTCGACAACTCAAAATATATACTAACAATAATTCGCTATCTTCCAGCATGTTACTATACGCCAGTAAATAGAAGGGTTTAGCGAAGTGGGTGTTCGCATATATTTCAAACACCTTCCCCCCCACCCCCCATCGTTCGCCTGGAGAGCGTGCAGCACGGTACAAGAGCCAAAGGGCTGGTTATGCAGCACAGCGCTGCCATTAGCAGGCAACTGCAAATGACACCCACATAAACTTCCCGTGTTTTCGCATTGTACTGCCACTGCTAGGCAAGACACTTTTTAAAACGTGGTCACGTACTGTTGAGGACGTAATACAATGATCCGGACATAATTCACCCGAATATCCCGCAGAAGAATTATCCTGGATTGGTTTCGCGATTCAATGATCGCATCACGTACACTGGCACAGTTCTGGGCTGTGCTAATTCCGTTTCATCACGACTTAACGCTGAACACGAAAACGTAACTACGCGATGGACCACATTACGACACACGTTGAAACACGTTTTTGTGCACTGAAGACAAGGCAATGAATAAACCAAACTGAAGTTTTGTCAGATGTCCCGGTGGGATACTTTTATATGGCTTTATTCATATTTTAACGCGCGTTTTTGCACACGCGATGCGTTTACGTGTCACAGCACATAGTTATTGTCATGGAGGTTCAGAGTATTCTCTGTGAGGTACGAAATGAAGCTGCAGAGAGACTATTGACTAATTTGCCTCTTTAGTGGGGGTGTCCACGTTCCTTTACGCGCTTCTAACTGCAGTGATGCGACCTAAGTCTGATCATGAACCGAAAATTTGAAATAAAAATTTTTCTTAAAACAATTCAGCATAAAATTAGTTCGGAAATAGAAATATAAATAAGATATTGTCACAACACTCTTTTGTCATGAAAAATTCATATGTCTTGATGTTTTCACAACTGTCTACGCATACACAAAGTCACTCCACGGAGCAGAGTCCTTCTTGAGAAGCTAACATTCCCGGCGTTTCGTGGAACTCAGAGATTCAGTACAGCATGCAAAATAGCCCGTCACCACCCGTACCTAATCATGAGTCAGATCAATCCAGACCATGCTCCCGCGGGTCTCTATCCGTTTTAGTATTATCCTCCCATCGACACTTAGGTTTTTTAAGTGGTTTCTTTCCCTCAGGATTATCCACCAAACCCCTGCATGCACCTCTCCTCTCTACATACGTGCTACACGTTCCGTCCATTTCATTATACTTGATTTCGTCAACAGAGTACAGACCGTGAAGCCCCTCATTTTGCAGTCTTCTACCTTCTAACCTCGACAGTCTTCGGCCCAAATATCTTTCTTAGCACCCTGCTCTCCAACATAATCAGTCTACGTTCCTCCTTGAATGCTACAGACCAGATTTCGTACCCATACCAAACCACAGGCAAAATCAGAGTTCCGTGTATTTTAAACTTCATATTTTTGTATAGAAACTTGAAGACAAAAATTTATTATTTAGACCAACAAATGCATAATATATTAACAATAAAATACTACGAAATATTTCGATGTATTTACATCATATTCAGGGAGTCTCTTCTTATACAGTTAAAGTTACAAAATAAAATTAATAAAATTAAAACATTTTAATATTATTAATTTATTGGTTTTGTAACTCTAACTATACAAAAGAAGACACCCTGAAGATGTTCATTCAAAGAAAAAACCAACTTGATGCACAATTTATCTTCAATATATTTCGTCAAACGCGTTTCGGGCGTATCTATAGACCATCATCAGGAGGTATATCGTATGGATACAACAACTGGTAATTATTATTCTTTTTAGATTACTGTCTTGTCCTGGCTGGGTTCCAAAAAAGCAATAAGTACCAATTATTGTATCCATACGATGTGCCTCCTGTTGATGGGCTAGAGATATGCCCGAAACATGTAGAGGTATTTGACGAAATATACTGAAGATAAATTGTGCAACAAGTTGGTTTTTTTTTAATGAATATATCGAGATGCACGGTCAACAAAACATAAAATTTCCCTGAAGATGATGTAAATACATCGAAACATGTCGCAGTATTTTACGAAATAAACGTTGCTGTTAATGTACTGTGCATTTCTTGGTCTAAATAATAAATTACACACAGTGCACGGTACATACATCGAGATGGAAGACAAAAGATTCTGCGTCGAATGACAGCAAGCATTCCCCAAATGCGTATATTACGCTTCACAATCCTATCTAGATCACGGTTTAATTTTTCCTCTTTTTTAATTAGCTTACTCATATTCAAGCGTTGCCCTGTTTTTGCATACTCCACTGCATGTCTCAATTCAAATGGAATTCTGTGACCGTTCGTTTGTTAATTGAAACCGTACGCGAAGAGGGGAGCCTAAGAATAATTACTAGTACTCCTTCTACATCTGAAGTCACTCTGACGTCAGCAAAGTAACGCGTTTCATTATGAGAGTTCTGAAATCTGCGAAAGTGTGCTATAAAACGAAACTTTCCACGGCACGTCGGAAAGTCCGTACATGCCTGTGCGTTGATATTTATTTTGGTCACGATGTTGGAAGTGTTAGCACGAAGTTCGTTAAAAACCACTTCCTACTTTTTTGCATTAAACGATGTCTACATTTAGTCTTAGCAATTGACCAACTTAATGCAAAAATTCTTGTTTTATAATAAGTTTATTATATTCCTCTACATGTTTCGAGCACTGTTGTGCTCATCATCAGGAGGTCAAAATTGTACTCGTATTATACAGCATCTGGTATCATCACACCTGTAGGTGATGACACCAGATGCTGTATAATACAATTTTGACATCCTGATGATGAGCACAACAGTGCTCGAAACATGTAGAGGAATATAATAAACTTATTATAAAACAAGAATTTTTGCATTCAGTTGTCAATTGCTAAGATTATTTTGAGATGCACGGTCAGCAAAACATAAAAAAGTCTACGTTTAGGTTGTTAAAGATGATATGCTTCATTTACTGAAATAACTGACGTCACCGAGCGCATTATTTTTGTAAAAGATTTGGTGGAAAACTGAGGAAGTAATTTCTTTCTGCCGACTCTAATTTCAGTAGCAGTTATAGCAGTATTATGGCACACGGTCAGTTTAATCTCAATTGCACAGCACTCATTACTGTCGCACGTCTGTTTGCCATCAGCCACTTGTACGAAGAGAAAACGGTCAAAAAGCATGATTTAGATGTTAATATAGTTCATGAATGCACCTACGTATTTCGGTCCACCGTAAGATATCGGACTGGACATATTATATTTTAGCGTCCTGTCACACGAAAAATTAAGAAACTCTTCCATAACCTAAAATGTCCTCAAGAGACTGGTCTGCTCTTTGTATTTCTTCCGTAGGTTTAAAATGTGCGCCTCCTGTGTTGCCATAGTTAAGGCTCTCAAAATAAGGAAATATGAGAACTGCTCTCTTCTGGGCTACTGCGCAGGATTTAGTATTAATTCCTTACCGACGTTTCAGGACAATCTATCGGTCCCGTCTTCAAGGGTCCAGAATCCAGGAGCATTACTCTATCAATATAAAGAGGGAGGATGGCCTGACCTTATGCGGGTCATGGAGACCTATCATTCGCGTCCTTAGAGGAGCAGACGGCCCCCTCAGTAGTGGTGACCAGTTCACGGCCTTTTGTCAGCCACACTCTGCTTCCTCCTATACCACGCTGTAACGGCAGTTCTGTTTCTCAACGCCGCTTTCCGGTGCTGCCCTTCCTGGATCTACTTTCTCCCCTCTTCCCCCTTGGGTTCAGACATCACTCCTACCTATGTTTAGCCTCCTACTGCTTTTCTTCTCCATTTTCAACTCTTTTCTTATTTTCGGGGTTTCTATTTCATTTAATTATTTACCAATTTATTCTTTGCTTCCTCTTTTTCTTTGTTTTAGTTTATTTTATTTATTATGTATGTTTTCCCTTTGTCTCCCGTCCTGCAGTTGTGAGTGGCTTCAGTTTCCCATGACGTTTTACCTCGATGTAGCACCGAGCTGCTACACTTTTCTACCCTCCCCACAAAAATAACAAGAGGTCTTTGGATTTTTGAACCTTGGAGAAAGGATCGAGAGGTTATCCCGAAACGTCGGCAACGAGTTACCACTACACGCTGCGTAATAGTCCAGAACAGCGCAGTTCTCATATGCTTCGCGGCGGAAGCCTAAAATGTCGTAAAGAAAACCAGTTGAAGATAGCAGCAGTAGCTGCACACTACGTGGCTTGTTTACAATGTACAAGGGGAACTTAGCGGCGGACTTAGGAACTGGGTGTGTGATACTGGCTCGTGGACAGAGAAGACAGACATTATCTTGCGTCTAACGTTATAGATACATGATTTAGCAATCGTGGGACTAAAATTCGTAAGGCTTGTTATATGTACTGCATATAGATCTTTATGAGACAGTCGAGACAAATGTTAGAATGGCAGTTTAAAGTAGACCATGGCCAACTATTTTCCGATTCTGCCTACTTCATGTTTAACGACAATAAACCAGTTCGACGTTACATTCGTTACGATAACAAGACAGTGTCTTGAAACAAT
>Ga0131853_10006224_pt1 | contig 21566 bp, 13 predicted proteins | sample TergutLab28metaG_FD_92764 | JGI IMG/M metagenome (GOLD analysis project Ga0131853, IMG submission 92764) | Labiotermes labralis P1 segment gut microbial communities from Petit-Saut dam, French Guiana - Lab288 P1 (version 2) (version 2) | ecosystem: Host-associated > Arthropoda: Insects >... | reverse complement strand
TTGGTTTATTACAAAATATTTTTTTTTTTTCAAAAAAACCAAAAAAAAAAAAAAAAAAATAAATTTTTAAAACCCCCCCCCCCCCCCAAAAAAACCCTTTTCCAGCTTTTTACATTATTTTATGCCTGTAAAATTAATATTTTATATGATGTCGGTTTTTAGGATTTTAACAGTAGTTTGTATTGTTCTGTTTGCCTTCATCCTTGGTACAAATATGAATGTTACAAAATTAGCAAGCAGTATGCAGGACTTAAGTCTTCTGTCATGGTGTATATGAGATGTGCCCTTGTCTGGGATTTCACACAGCACGCAGTGGCAGTTTACTGACATTTCGGGACCAATAAGTTCTCCTGAAACATCAGTAAAGATCTACCATTGTATGCTGCATAAAATCCCAAAGAGTGCAGATCTAGACAATGGCTATTTCCCACATCACATGCCATTCCCTTGTGGTTGGTCACGGTCACCTGTTACATGTAGGAAGATCTGTGTCATTATGTAAGTCTTCTTATGGCTTATATTTGTACAGTTGGTGGTGGTATTTTTAATACTGCTAGAAGTGTAATTATTCAAACCTGAATTTGTGGATGTTGTGTACATTGCCAGTTACTGGGTGATAAAAGGTTAACAGAACCTCAGAATTATTTATGTATTTATTATTGTATTTTATGTTAAAATTCATATACTGTCACATATGGTATGCCATACAATAATGGCACTATTCTCTGACAAGAAACAAATTAACAGTGAAATATATTTTGGGCAACAGACCTCCAGAATGCTCTGGACACTGTGTATTTATGTGACATTACTGTGGTAGGCCACGTGTTAACTTTTTGACTGTGTAGAATTTTTTCTGCATTGTCACTGAAACATGGTTAGTGCCAAATGGAGCCAACACATTCTTAAGTCATTGCTGTCCAACATAGTTAATTTAATTCAGTTAAAACTACAGTTCAAATGCATAGTCTGTGAAGTAACCAAATGCATAACGGTGGTTATCCCGCACATCATTGATCTGTATTGTTATACAACATTGCATGAATAAAGGCAGCCAAGTGAAACATTTCATGCAGAAGAAAGATACACTTGCAGCACCATGACCAGTATCTGAAGAGCTTCCATGCATGTGTAACTGCATCAGCCAACTGATACTGACTGGTCAGTAAACCCACCAACTTGCACGTGATTGCATCACTTGCTATGACGCATATTCTGTCATCTGCCTGAGTTCCTCCACTTCACTGTAGCATGTAGCATGAAATTAAACTGTGTGTTGCACAGTAAAACATTTCTACTGACGTCTATTGGGCTGGACTGGCCGTAGACTTTGTCAAGAAAGCAGCTTTTACTGTTATTTGTAACTGCTATACAACTAGGAAATTTTATGTCACATCACATTTTCTGCGTTGGTATACGCATTGAAACTGTCTTATTTCATTTTAATTTCAGTTTTCCTTGATTCAAACATTTTGAATACCCACCATCATTGTAATAGTATTTGGTTACAATCCTGGATTACATTTGCATGTCATCTGTTTACATAACTCTGATGGAAATGCGGTCAGATGTGTACTACTCTTAGTTATAGAGGTGTAAAGAGCTCGTACTGTTTTGACAGTGAACATTAAGGAGAGTAAAATTTGTAAAACCCTTACCAATGCTGAGATGTTATATTTCTTAAATTATAAAACTACACACTGTATATATAGTAAGTAAAGCGTTGTTGTGATATAGTGCACATATATTTCTAATTCAGTTCTCCAGTCCCTTGTTTTGTAAAATGGATGAATTTGCTCCTTAAGGCACATGAAAAGACCTTCTTGTTTTTGTTGCTGTTATTGGTGGTGGTAAGAAGTTGGTTTCTGTTACTTTCTTACCCCATACTTGTTTCGTGCCAGGTGACTTAAATCTGCACATCTGCTCATGGCTGCATAGGTGACTGACGATACCACCCAGTCTGCAGTATTCAGACGCTTATCAATGCAGAGCAGACAGCTGCATAGTGACCAGTGATGGCCACTGCCATGCCATACTCAATTTCTCATTAAAAGAAAAACTGTGACCACAGAAAACCTGTTTCAAGTTCAGTGGAAAAATGACACTTTCCATCTGCATGAATTCTGCAGGCAACCATTCCATTATAATCCACTTATATACATTGAGGGATACAGTGAACTCATAGCTTCACCCAACATGCACATGCCACATACTTGAAAGTTTACTGAAAGACTTGAAATATTTTACTTTTACCAGAATGTGGTTGAGATTTTCAGTCTCCTGAGACTTTGCACAGCATTAGTGGATTTTTTACCGACCTTGAAGGGTCAAGCTGACCAAAAATGTTGGAAATCTTGATGCTTCGTGATGGGATGTATGCTGTCTCTTTCAACTAATAACCATGTTAGTGCAGAAGCATATTAACCAACCAAACACCATCACGTTAAGCCGTATCCAAGGATTTTTGTACTCGTAAATGAACCTTTAAGGTAAAGTTGAGAACAATGAAATTTACTGAATGGATTATGTTTAAAAATAGCTGAATTTAATGAGGACATACTGTGTACCAATGAAACAATCAACTTAAACACAATACATTATTATGGTGATCTGAAAAAGCTACATGTTTCAGCTTTGTAAGACAACCATCATCAGGCCTATTGCAGAAGTACATCACCACAATAAAGTGTCATGTACAGATTGATTGTTTCATTGACACTACGGGGATGACACATCTGAGATAAAGTTTTGGTTTGTTAACCCCTGAATAATACTGTAATCTGACAAGGTGCTGAATGCTGTAACTGTTTGCCACCCAGCATAAATTTCTTCATGCTATTACGAAAGACTGTTTGTTCGGTTATTGCCATAACACTTACTACTGTTTTTATCGTTGCACCTTGCATTTAAGTAGCACACCAACTAATGCGCATACATAAAATTTTTTACATTAAAATATTTAAAATTGCTCCAACATGTTTCGATCCTAAGATCATCTTCAGGGAGCTACACTGTTCCTTGTGAAAGTCGCATTTTTAAAAACACTCACTGATTAATTTCCTTATATTAATCAGTGAGTGTTTTTAAAAATGCGACTTTAGCAAGGAACAGTGTAGCTCCCTGAAGATGATCTTAGGATCAAAACACGTTGGAGCGATTTTAAATGTTTTAATGTAAAAAATTTTATGTATGCATTAGTTGGTGTGCTACTTAAATGACTTACTGGTGTGTTTGAAGTGTCCAGTGCACTTTGTGTTACACATATCTGCATTTGTGTATATTTTCTGAAGTGCACAGCTCATTTATCTGTCGACCCATTCCATTCATCAATTCAACATATGTATGCGTGTCACACAAAAATTACACAATTTATATTATTTGTGTCAAACATGTTGCATTTATTCAAACATGCTATGTTTCAGCAAGCTATGGCTATTTCATGTAGACTCAATACCAAAAATGGCATCTGTGCATTAAACATGAGGTCCTCATCGCTGTGTTGGTGAAGATGGTGTGTTCTGCCAAATCAACTGATAAACTGGCATGATGGGGACCACTTGTGGGCTCCTATGAATACAGTAATGATGTGTCAGAAGTGACAACAAATCCATACTTTTAATGCCAAAGTCCAGAAATGTTTCACCTTTACATACCAGTGAATCAACATACATCGTTTCACACCCATACAAAACAACATGCAACACCAAAGTTACGTATATTTCAATCTTAGTGATTTTGGGTGTAACACTGCCCAAATTACCTAACTGGCAGTCCACAACTGACTACTGATCCATGCTAACCAGATAGTACTATTTTTAGCAGCAAAAGATGCAGTCTCTGTGAACACCTTTACAGCATATATGGGTGGCAAAGGTAGGGCTGTTAATGCTGTTATTGGATGGAGGTAAGTGGTCAGCTTCCCCCTACCCTCTGCACTGGCCACGTTATTCCTAGGAACAGAGCTCCGTCCCCACAAAACAGAACGCTAAGTGGGATCCAGAGTTGGTCTTAACGTTTTATGTGCAGCAGAATTCGAATTATCAACGTTACACTATGCGCAAGGGTACATGTCGGTTGGAGGATGGTAAGAGATACAATGCACCAAATTCTTTGTTCTGCATTATCGGTTTAGTTTCTAACTTCTTCTCTCCATAACAGCACGTAACACACACCCACCTCAACCATTCCCTATACCGTACACTCACGATGATCCACGCTTTGTTGTTCCTGTTCCAGTGTGACCAACCGTGCACCCAGTTAGTACCGTCAGAGTTTCCAGCGATAATTATTATCGCTGATGTAGTCTCACTGAGTGAGAAAGAAATTACGGCAGTTATGATACTCAGCAGTATGTAACGTGATACAGGAGTTGTGTAAGTAATTATAGAAACTATAAGAAAGGAACTCAAAATCGGAGTAACCACACAGTTGAATATATCACAACTGTATAATGTAGTTGGTGTTGCCGTCCTTGGCTATGTGATATGCTGTATGTGTCTAATATGTATAGTCCGTATTAGTTCCTCTTGTACGTCACCCGTTTCACTTCCATGGGTAGTATTTTTCTTTGAAGTGGGATGTATATATGTGTCTAATACAGTGCAGAATTTCCATTACTTTCACTAGTATTAGGGAAGTGTACTGTAGTTGCATATTTCCCATCGCCTCGAAAGGCGACCACTGTACCTAAAATGTTCATGTAATGATGGTGTGTTGGCCATAATTTATACGGAACTAACGTGTGATATTACATTTAGAGGTTGCTTTTCACTGAAAGAAAAGTGGGCAAGGTTAGAGTGTGATGTCGCATTTTATTAACAGTGTGGTAAGTTAGACTTTCATATTTAATCCTTGACCTTTAGGTTTAGGTGGGAGGGGGGGGAAGGGGGGCGGGATAGCTTAGTCCTTATTGCGACCCGCTACGGGCTGGACGGTCCGGGGATGGAATGCCGGTGGGGGTGAGATTTTCCATACCCATCCAGACCGGCCCTGGGGCCCACCCAACCTCCTATACAATGGATGCCTGCTCTTTCCCGGGATTAAAGCGGCCGGGGCGTGGCGTTGACCACCCACCCTATCTAGCGCCGAGGTTAAGGAAAGAGTAGAGCTATACCTCTACAGCCCCTCTGGGCCTTTTGTAAGGTGAACTTTACCTTAACCTTTAGGTTTAGACATTTATTTTTGTGGCACAGAGTTTTGTGTTATAGATTTCATTGTTAGTACTGTGCACAGTGCCATAACTATGTATTTTAGGAATTTATTGACATTTATGTACTCCTCATACATTCCACAGATCCACAAAGAAAGAAAACCATTTGGTTACAGAACATGTCAAGAAAACACATACACACACTTTTAACAGTACACAACAAAAAATCAAGTACATAGAATGGAGTCAACATATACTTAACTCCAAGTCCAAAATAATAAATCTCTGTATATCTTAGTGGCATTAAAATACTCATGACAAAGACAGATAAAGTGGGATATAAATACTGGATAGATCAATTAAAACTTAAAATTTTCTTTAAAATAATAAATGTGAAACATAAGAAGACATTAATCAGTAATTGGTACACACTGTAATACTTATACATAAGTCTTACAGTGGCATTAATGAAATAAAATTCAATTTGAAAATGTTAAAATAATATAGAATATAATTGCTCGAGCCTTTGAGGTGAGCAGACATTTTCTGTGTGCACTTTGGTGTGTGACATACTTTATACGTGTGGTGCTGATTCTGTTGCTGCTAGCTCATAGCAGCTAGCAGGTAATTGTGTTTCATATGTGCTAAGCCCTTCTATGGCAAGCAGAAGATTTTATGTTGTGGTGTCTGTGATTTACATTTTCATCATGCATGTTGATGTCAGTGAACAGGTGTTTTACACCCCTTCTGGTAAGACATTTCTCCATGCGAAGCCTGTACTAAGCTCTCGTGAATAACAAGAAACAATGCTACACCACTTAGGCCTCAGTGCATATTATCTACATCTGACGTTACTTACTCTAAGTCAGACATTGGTAAGAAAGTATATCTCTCAAGAGAGAGCTCCATTTGCCTGAACTCAGAAACAAGTTAGGATATGGACGGTCTTCTTGCTGCAGTATCAGGACCACAACAGTAAGATTGCTGAGAGGTCACTGCCACTCCCCATCAGTTACTGTGTCATATAGAGACATGGTATTAAGAAATGAAGACATGCGACAAGAACACACTGGCAGTAACACCAAGAATGCAGTTGGCTCCATGTAGATGGTAGCTGTCCTCAGCAAAGACATTGTGTCCAGTGAAGCAATCAGTTACACTGCGTCCTCTGACTGTGCTGTTGATGGATTCATTGTTGTCACAAGGAAGAAGCAGTGTGAGGTTGGGAAGGCAACCTCTCCTCTCAACCCCAAACAGAGTAATATCACAGGACCCCTATGACTGGGGTAAGGAATTCTTCATTGACCACTAATCCAAATGGGTAAAGACTAAATTCTTATTTGTCTCACAGTTTTCCCCTAATGTAACTTCTCTTGATACTGAGGAATAATTAAGTGAGCCACTGAAACTATAGTCACTTGTGTACACCAGGCTTAAAACAGAACACAATATATAAGCATCATATCACATTTCAGTACATGAGGATGATATTCCTTTAATTGATAGTGCAGGTGTGTGGCCTCGGGGTGTTTTAATCACACATTCTTATGAAAGATTTAATCCTGCCCAAATTTATTCTTCAGAATATTCTAGATCAAGCAGACCTCATTCTCCTGCTTCACACGATCCACTTTTCCCTCTGATGTTTCTTGTGGAACTTGCACAGGAGGATCTGTGGCACTAACCTAATGGACGTATCATGTGATGTTAACACAAGTGGCCTGTTGTGTTTAAATACATATATATTTACATATTTTTTATCAAAATATTAGTGGCTTAAGGACTAAGCAGTTTGAGTTTTATAACATGTTTTCTTACACTGACTATAACATTATTAGTTTAACAGAAACATGGCTGAACAATTTGTGTCAGGATCATAATTTATTTCCTAAGAATTTATAGTTTTTTGATCAGACAGGAAAAGTTCCAGCAAGACACCTGTGATCAGTTTGTTGCTGTACATAAGGGCTGAATTAAATTGTGTCTTGTTCCTTGAGCACACAGCTGTGACTGGTATTGCTGCTGTCACGTTACAGAACAGTATGGATTTGCTGAAAGTTGAACCTGATTCATGTGATGACAGTGAGAGCACGGATGTAAAAATTGAAACAGTCACTATTAAAGAAGAGGAAGTCATTATAAAAGAAGAGGAGGTTACTGTAACAGATGACGAGGTCACTATAAAGGAAGAAGAGGATCCTTTGCTAATAAGACTGCCACTAATAGAGGCTGAACATGAGGTGAGTTGCATGAGTGTGTGTCCATTGTTATGTCATTTTGCAAGTACCCAGAAATGCCTCGTTAGCTTCTTTTGTCTGTCTGTGCATAGGAAACAACTCCACTTGGGTTAGTAGTTTTTCAGGAAGGCTCCCTGTATTGTCTGCATTCAGTTGCAGTTGTCTTGTGTGTAGCTGTACCTTATAGAGGTACTTAGTTTTATGAAGTGAAACTTCTGGTGACAGAATCTCAGTACTCTCTGTACTTTGGTTGCTCTTGTTCTGTTTGCACTGTGGATGAAGGAGTGGTTTCATCCCAAATTTTGTGTACACTTTAAAATGTGTTTTTGATGTAAGTTTGCTACCTGCATATTGCTAGTATTCTGTTGCACTGGTCCTACCTCATCTTATCTAAATGTTCAGGGCACTTTGAATAACACTTCTGTACAACAAAACACAATCACACAAAACAAGCGTCAACACTGAACAGTCACAGCAGTGTCAGCGTAGTAAGTGTTGCAGTTAATTAAAGTCAGTAGTGGTGTTGAGTCGACTTGTGATTAGCTACAAGGATGTCCACAATATGCTTCTAAAGTTTGACGACTCCTCAAACTCACTGTATATAGTGGTTATGGGTAAAGAGAATAACAGTCTCCTTCCATTGCTATGTTCGTTCATCCTTTCAGGGTTGCGAACTTTTTCATGGAAGGAAGTTACTGGTGTGTGCATGCAGACAAGACCTAGTAACATTAAAGTCTCCAACATGAAACTTCCCCAGTGCCCAGTTGTAGTTCAGAAGGTGCTGCGGATCTTTCTTAGTTGCTGGCTGGTCACTTTTGGCCTATAAGTGTCACTGAGTGAACTTATTTGATGCTGTTGTTCATATTGAATTACATGAGACCTGAAATGTACCACACCATTATTGGCCAATGAAGAAGTTCAGTTTTAAGATGCAAGTGTTTGGCTTGTTAGGCTCTGTCAGTTGGTAAGAACTGAGGCTCAAGCAGCTGATGAGGAGAGACGTCAGGGGCCACGTGACCCGGAAGATGAAGGTGCTATTATAATCCTGCAAAACAGTAGGAACTGTTTACCAGGTGACATTACACAGTGACTGAAAGACTTGGTTCATTAGTAACACCTCTTTCAGAACGTCAGATCTTGAAAAATCATTCTCACTGATGTATATACCTGTAGCCCAGAATTATTCTCCCTTGTTGATTTATGTCCATTGTATGTGCCAAAGTATGATTTTTTAAAATTAGCCTATGATAAATTAAAACTGTGAGAGAGAGAACAAATTTTCTGTTGCAGAGGGAAACATCGACAGTCAGTACTGCAGTCATTCCTTACACCAATCAAACCCAGGCATACTGGCTGTTACATCTGGCAAATCATAACAGGCCATACACAATGCACAGTAGTAATGCAGAAAGGCAAGAAGTTTGTGTTTCATTTACAAGGAAATATTCTTTCTATCTGCTTGCTATTTAGTGAATTATGTGTGGCAAATGCTGATATTTATGCAGGTTGCCATTATTCATTTTACAGCCTTGAACTTCCATTATTAATGAAAGAAAGGAACACCTTTTTTAGGTAACATCATCCCAGTGTGCTAATTGATCAGTAGCGATTTCAATCCACAAACACAACATTTGAACACTGTATGATCATTTATTTACTATACTATGGCATGTTTCAGTTATTCCATTTGACTTTCATCAGGTCAAAAACATGACACAGAAGCACAATCCTGGTACACCTACTTAGTTAACACGTCATTTTATTGCACTCCTACATGTTTTGATTCATCAGGATCTTCTTCAGGGAGACAGACACTGCTATTGAATGCAAGTCCTCTTGCCAGTCATTGTTATAAAGTCTACGACTGTTTATTTTGAAGCATGCTCAGGTCATGAAATCTCTTCCAAAATAGTACCAGCTTCATTTCCAGAAAAAGAGAAAAGTTACAGGTTTGAAGATCTGGGAAGTGAGGAGGTTGCAGGACAAAAGTCACGGCATTGTTGGCCAGAAATTCCTGAAAAACGCTAAGTTGGCAGAAGCAATGTTGTGTTGGAAAAACCAGTGTCCAGTGCACCACCTGACAGTTTATTGCTGTACAATTTGCTGGCAGATGGATATCCCAAACATTTAGCATCCTTGACAGGTGTCACTCCAATTTTTTAATATAAAAAACCAATCAAATGTTTGAGTTCTGTTCATTGTGTCCTCTCTGAAAGCAAGTTCCTACTTTCCCAAAGTTTTCTTAACATTTTGCCTAATTTGATGCAGAACTGTATGAACACATGCCATTCTTTTAAGTGTTTAGTTTCTGAATGAGTGGAAATCGTAGAGGGCACAAAACAGCCCTATGTTACAAGGAGTTGCAAATGATTCCAGTTGTTCTCTCTTCCTTGACGTAGCTGATGAGATCTGTATTAGAGGCAGTAGTATCATCTTGTGGCCAGCTTGGAAACTTTCTGATCACACCTTACATATAGTGAGGGTGTGGCATCGTTTCTTCAACAAAGATACATGAGTATACATCAGCACACAGTTACATAATGTGGAATATCCTTCTTCATCTGATGAGTGTAACAAGTTGTACCAATAAGGATTAGGATGAAGAAAACATCAGTGCTTACATGCTGCATGGCGTCTGTATGTCCATTGTATGTGATACAGCACTGTGTTTGCAAGATCATCTGAAGAGTTGTCACTGCACATAATTTTTCATACTTGTGTTATGTCTGTGTGAGAGTATGTTGTGACATTTTCAGTGACATGATGTGTGCACATGTAATGAGGTTCTGTGTAATGCAGCTATATCAGTTTGTTTACATTCAGGTGTACTGTAACACCTTTCAGAATTTGCTATCCCTCCTCAGGCCCTGATCTAAATAACAAATACGTTACCTTAGCTCATTGCGTATATTTGCTTTGAACAAAATGTCACCCACTATCTGTAACCCTAATTTTAGTGATGGGTTAAGTTACATTGTACAATAATGTAGTACACGTGCCTGACATCATGCAACATGTACACTACCGGCAGTCATTCGTTACAGCTTGTCTGCAGCCCCGCAAATGTATGCTTACAAATGGACCCCAATATTCATGCAGCAGTTCTAAGTGTTGAATTGTTATTCTTACTTCCAGAAACGTGGCGGTGTCCAGGCAGGTGAACGCCCTTATTCGTGCACTGTTTGCAAGAAACTATTTAAAAAATTTTTTCACCTGAAGAGACATGAGCATGTGCATACCGGTGACCGCCCTTATTCATGCAGTATTTGTAAGAAATCTTTCAAAGTTATTTATCATCTGAAGAGACATGAGTGGTTGCATACAGATGAACAAAGACATTCGTGTGGTGTTTGCAAGAAACTATTTAACAGGTTATCGGACTTAAAGAGACACGAGCCGTTACATACGGGTGAACGCCCATATTCATGCAGTGTTTGTAAGAAATCTTTCATACTTGTTTCTCAGCTGAAGAGGCACGAATCGTTACATACTGATGACTGCCCATATTCATGCCGTGTTTGTCAGAAATTGTTCAAAAGATTTTCGGATTTGAAGAGACACGAGCAGCTGCATACCGGTGAACGCCCATATTTGTGCACTGTTTGTAAGAAATCTTTCACACTGCTTTCTCATTTGAAGAGACATGAGTGGTTGCATAGGGATGAGTGCCTACATTCGCCCAGTGATTGTGAGAACCCAGTCATAAATATGTCTCACGTGAAGGTACATGAACAGCTGCATTCAGGCGAATACCCATATTCATGTGCTGTGTGTAGGAAGTCTTTTAAAAGTTTCTTTCATCTGAAGGGACATGAACAGTTGCATGCAGATGGGGAAACGTATTCATGTAATGTTTGCAAGAAGTCATTTGCTAAGGACTATCTGAAGAGACATGAACGTCTGCATACTGGTGAACGTCCATATACATGCAGTGTTTGTAAGAAGTCATTTACTATGCCTCATCATCTTAAGACACACAAACTGGTGCACACTGGTGAACACCCATACTCATGTGAGGCATGTAAGAAGCCCTTTGCTACAGTTTATCATCTCAAGAGACATATGCGTGTGCATACAGGTGAACATCCCTTTTTGTGTGATGTTTGTAAGAAGTCATTTACTACAGCTGCTAGTCTGAAAAGACACAAACTTGTGCATTCAGATGAATGCACTTACTAGTTTTGTGTGTGTAAGAATTTGTACAGAAAAATTTCTCATCTGAAGTAACATGAATGGGTGGGTGCCAGTGTTTGCTGGAAGTATGGTACTGCAGTCCCTTCCGTGAAGACCCACATGAGTATGTGAATGCCATTGATTCTTGGTATTTGGTCAGTGTCTGCAGCTGATCATCTCAATGACTTAATTAATGAAAAATGGGCAATTGCATGTGGTGAACACCACCCAGTGCATTGTTTGTATGAAGGTGTCATCTAAGGCATTCAGACATCACATGTTGTTATGGTTTCTTGGAAGCAATGATTCAGTGCACCTTCTTGTCTGAAGACAAATGTGCACCAGATCAAATAGTCATGTTTGTATAATGTTATAATGAATGAGTGTCTACTGCCTGTAGTCTGGAACAATCCAACATGTTCATACAGATGAGTGCCTGTGTTTGTAAATAGTCATTCATGCAGTCAAACCACAGATGTGCCTAGAAATGAATGCCTATGTTTATGTATGATTTGTAAGAATTAGTTCAATACAGCATTTAGTTTGAAACACCAAAACATTTGAACTCTGTATAACACGATGTTAATGCAGTGTCTGTAAGAGACCATTTACTAAGATTTATAGTCTGTGTACACATTAATTCTCATATTCATTTAGCATTTGTAAGAAATTACATGCTGGTGTCAAGATGCAGGAGTGTATGCATACAAATGAACACCTGTAGCTGTGCAGGACATGTGGAGAGTCATTTGTCAGGGGCTTAAGTCACAATGAATGGTATCCTGCAGCATCTGTGAGAGCTCCTTTAATGGTAACTTCTTTTATAAGGATTCATCAGTGGGTTGAAACAGGCAAATGTTGATAATAATATTTATTAAAACCAACTAATTGCACATACTTGTCAAACCATTAAAACCACATTATTAGATTAAAATGGATTTAAAATATCTCCTACATGTTTCAATCCCACTATGGGATCATCCTCGGGGAGCATAAAATAATGTAGGACTAAAGTTACTAAGATCGACTGTATACGAGGTTATCTGGCAAATGTTGCTTTGCATCATTTAGGTGAGAGGCAGCCATTTTGTAAAAACTGTGGAGAATTATCTCAAATACCATTTCACAAATAATATCTCAGTGCTATGCTGAAATGTTTAAATACGTAAAGGACATACACAAAATATTCATGTTATGCCACTGGGTGCGCACTGAAATTTTCTATGCCTGCCCCTTTGTACAAGCACATTTTCAGCATTATGATTTCAAAATCATGTGTTAGTGAAACAGAAATTTACAGTATAGAACATGCCTGAAATTTATGTCCAAATTACTGAAGAATTTTTTTTTTCTTTGGCAGACAGGAGTGTGTGATTATGTATTTATACAGTTTTTGTCTATTGTGTGCATTCATATGGTAAGTGTGTTATAATTATTTTATTACCCAGTGTTTTGTTGTCAGTCTGTGGTGCGATCACATAGTTTCCAGACTTACCGCCAGATGACACTTCTGCTGCTGAGTAATTGCCTGCTTGACGTAAGGCTCAAGCACATGTGATTTTTGAGTTCTGTCTTGTGAAGTAGAAGTGTGTGCTTTTCCAATTGCAACTTTGGCATGCTTAGAAAATGAAGACATGAAGTAACAGCGCGCCCGCGTCATATGCTTTAAACTGGGGTAAAATGATAATGAAACTAACGAAATGTTGAAAGTAGCTTGTGGTGAGCAGACAAGGGTGTGAACACTATTTTCAGAGTTCAGAAGTGGCATGAATTCTATTGAGGATGCCAAATGCTTGGGATACTCACCAAAACTTAGACTAGTTAAAAATATGGATTAAGTCAGGAAGAATGCTATAAATTACGGGAGTCAGCCGAACAGGTGGGTGCAGGAAACTTTATAACTATGAGCTTCATAACTTGTAGGGACATGTAGAATGTACGGGTAGCCGTTGAATAGTTCAGAAACTTGAAGGGGAAACCGACGTAGCTGGGAGAATATGTAAAAGTGACTATTGAACGAACACCACAACAGGGACAGCGTGGGCTAGCGCCGTGATAGACCGGCAAGCTGCCGACATGACACTACGCTAAGTTCCGACAATCCATCATAGATGGCTCTTGTTTATAGATGTTTGGTTGGCACATCACCTGTAGACTGCGTTTGAAATGTGATGGCACACGCGCAGAAATCAGATTTCGGCTTTCTGCGAAACGGACGAGTCCATGTAAATCCGCGGGGGCGTCAGTTCACTCGACTACTGCAGCCGAGGTGTGCGATTCAGCTGTAGTAACACTGGATACACCAAGTTCCGAGGTAGTGTGAAGGATACTGGCTACCCACTCCATTCGCCAGTTTCCCCTTCACTTCCCCGCCCGTGCGTCACCGTGTGCCGTCACATTTCTACTGGACTTTACCAACGTAGCGGACTGCAGTGTTGTCCGTCATAGAGCCTTCTTATCGCCTTAAAGCCTAGATCCAGAATTTCTACGTTCTGCCCACCCATTGTATTCATGTGTTTTGTGTGGATCTCAGAACAAATAGAGCATTAACTAGCTGGGTTTTGAGTGTGTTCACTGCGCGGTACGAGCTGAAACAACTGCAATTCAGGTTACTGAGAGCATTGGATAAAACATTTATTTCACATTTTAATTAATCTTTAAGTCTGATCTTACTCAAGACATCAGTATCATTCCACCAATACCCCATAATCGTATTCATCTTAAAAACTACTCCTGGCAGAAGAACGAACAGGCGAAACCTGGTAACCTTCCAGAAGGCAACGCGCGGGGAACATTGGTTAGAAGGTTCTTTCACTTAGTGTTTAAACGGTTAATAATGAGCAGTGATAGATATATTAGTGTAATGTCTGGCAAACGCTGACGACTGAAGTAGGGCCGACTGCCGCTTCGTCAGTGTACGTTGGTGTAGTGTCTTGCACGAGCACGCAGGTCTGGGACATTGACGTACAGTCGCCCGAAGTATAGGCTACTCGCCTGCGACATGCACGTTGACAGCAGTCCGTTTGGACGACAAGACGTGGTACACCACAGTGATGTACTGCCGCATGTGAATGAACTGTCGTCGACCGCGATTTGCATTTTAAATACAATAATATTTTACACGTATTTCTCAAGGTAGGAGTGCGCATTGGCACACTTGGTCGAGGCAATGTGCTGCAAGCAGGAAGGTCGCGTGTTCGATTCCCGGTGGTCTAATTGGATTTTTCATTGACTAAATCCCTCCCGCCGCACTATGGCCCTAGGGTGGACTCAGCCTGTAACAGACATCAGTACAATGGGGTATCTTGTGGTGGTGGGGGGGGAGAGGACTATAGCCTTAGTACCTTCAAAGTGGATGAACCTCCTGGAGCCCTAAGGGCCTGTCCAGACCTGCAAAGGGATAGCTTTATTTAACATTTGGCCGTATGTCGGTAAAGTAGGCTACAGCACTACGGGACGTGACAGCTCTGGCTTTGTTCCAGATATTCTGTTCGCGGGTTGCTGCAGAACCAGCGGAACGCTCTGACGTCATACCGGTGCTGTATTGTACGCGCGCACACACAAACACACACACACACACACATTTTTCATTCCATGGATCAAGAATTTATTCAGTGGCTTTGGGATGTGGAATGGGTCGTTAGAGTACGGCATTGGTCAACTGTTGGATACGGAATTACCAGGGAAATGAAGAGGAAGTAGAGATGCAAATGAGAATAATTCATCAAACAAGCTATACTTTTCATGAAATAACAACTAGCACATGGAAAAGATAAATTCAGAATACGCAAGATGCTAATCTGGACAGTACTAAGTATGGCTGTGAAGCTTGGGCAGTGACTGAGTCATTAGAAGAGAGGCTGGTAATATTTGGAAGGAAGTCTCAGAACGTGACGTAGGGTGGAGACTAAAACATAATGAAGAGCGATATAAGTGTTACATGAATCTGATATAGTGAAATATACGTGGTAGCTTCAAAATGTTCCCGGAATTACTTTATGCTTAAGAAATACAAAACAGTACAATCAACTAAGGTACATTTCCTTGAACATAGTCAACATGCACAACTATACACTTGTGCAAGCGACGGTAAAGATGTTAGAAACATTCCTGGAAGCCATTTTGTGAAAGCCTTTTCAGCTCCTCCGTCGTATTCTTAAATATGTCAGTAGCATCACAAGATCGTCGTCCCTTCATTGCTTATTTCAGTCGAGGGAACAGGTAAAATTCAGCTGTAGCCAGGTTAGGAGAGTATGGGTTATGTTCCAGTGTTGTCACGTTGTTCTTTATTAAGAAATCAATAACCAAAACCGACCGGTGTGCTGGAGCACTGTGAAGGAGAAATCAAATGTTTGTTCTCCAGTTTTCGTGGTGTTTCCTTCTGACCGAATCCCTCAGGCAAAGAAGGATGTCAACATACATTTATTGATTCACAGTACAAATTCCTATAAATTATACCACCGAATTCCGGGAACGGTTTGAAGCTACTACGTATTAAGTTCATTAGATTACAATGGACCGGTTATAAGTCTGAGTGGATAATTATAGAATATCGAAAAAGTACTGGATGGAAAATTCCATGGAAGAAGACCTGTGGGAAGACGAGGACAGAAGGGAAGACATCAAGAGGGGTCCTCGTTGCTGCTAAATACAAGAAGGTGGAGGATACTATCTGGGGGCGAACTGCACGGGCTGTCGCGGCACTGAAGAACAGTAGGAAGGAAAAGATTACAATACAAAAATGTCACTGCACAGATATTATTCAGAGGTAAGGCGGCGACCACAGTGGAGCCAGAACCGACACAACACAGCAAACCAACATTTGCAACATGCCTGTCCAGACTTCCTGTACTTAGTCTGCTTACTGTAAGTGATGTGAGCGGTCTGATGATGACTGGGACGAATTTTTGCTGATAGATAGGAACCTTTGCTTCAAGTACGCGAACAGAAGAAGACGGTGGGTGCACAAGCTTTGGGATTGAAGAACTGATGGAGAATATTTTAAACTGTGCAAGGTAGTGACAGAATTTCCCGATAATTTCCGAGAGTATTACAGAATAAACATAAAAACATTTATTACAGTTTGGATAGTGTGAAGGATAGTATGCAGGGCTATTCTAATTTCAAAAAGTGCATTGAAGCAGAAGAGAAACTTAATGTTGCTCTTCGGTACGTACTGGTTATTGCGGTAAGGATGACAAGAGATTGCATATGCAGAATGTTATATGCTATAACAGTTCAGTGTGATGTAAAGGGAAAAGTAAGAGCTGCAATAAACTGAAGTTAACTGTAGATTTACAAACATAAATACAGCCATCAGGATACTGCATTAACATATCTGCTCGAAATTTTTCAGAGTATGCAACTGCGTAGACGGAACTGGTAAACCGTGCACTTCGTCTACAGTAGGGATCGGCCCTCCCCCTTAACAAGTCCTCATAAATCCGCGCTTGAGGTACAGGAAATCTGCAGTGTATGTGTTGAAGTGTCTGAATTTGTTGAATCGAGACTTGCTGCACGCGGAGGTGGAGTTAGATGCTGTGGGGACACTATTGAAAGGCAGCGGAAGATTCTTAGCCATTTGAACACTCCTGGTTACGCTGCTCAGAAATTATATTCTGAAGTCCAAACTTTGAAGGCGTCGAGTGTTTTTTAATGGACGGCAAAAGACTCATCAAGAACATGCAGTCTTCGTCTTCGTCGGCTTGGGACTTCTTCATCAGCCTCTCCTCTCTTCATCAGCCTCTCCTCTCTTCATCAGCCTCTCCTCTCTTCATCAGCCTATCCTCTCTTTATCAGCCTCTCCTCTCTTCATCAGCCTATCCTCTCTTTATCAGCCTCTCCTCTCTTCATCAGCCTCTGCTATCTTCATCAGCCTCTCCTCTCTTCATCAGCCTCTGCTCTCTTCATCAGCCTCTCCTCTCTTCATCAGCCTCTGCTCTATTCATCAGCCTCTCCTCTCTTCATCATCCTCTCCTCTCTTCATCAGCCCCTGCTTTCTTCATCAGCCTCTGCTCTCTTCATCAGCCTCTCTTCTCTTCATCAGCCTCTCCTCTCTTCATCAACCTCTGCTTTCTTCATCAGCCTCTCCTCTCTTCATCAGCCTCTCCTCTCTTCCATAAGTTTCATATTCCTTGTCTACAATTGTAAAGCTTCTCTTGAAACTTTATATCTCTTTTTGTCCCTCGATCTTTCTCTACTTGCCATCCATCGGAAGCCCTTCACTGAACTCATCATTGCCATTATCATTAATCGAAACACATGTTTTAGCGTTACCATCTCCAAGATTTCGGGCACTGCCAAGGACTGAGGAAGTCGCTGGTACATTTGACAGTGTGGGTCGTGGTATCATTACAGCATTCACGAACGACATCGACGTGAAGTGCCATTTCGATTCATGTGTGGTCCCTGCCGCTTGGCTAGATTTTATATCGTGTAGCTTTTTCAGTTCTGTCCGATACATAACTCTCGACGTTTCCCACGTCTTTTGCGCTTGTTTACCTGAAAGAGACTCTCTTTAGGTACAGGCTGTCACGACACAAATTTGCAATATTTTAATGTAACAGCGGGGGTCTTTGTCGGCGTCTTACTGCCCTGAAAACATTTACGAACTCTTTGTGCTTCGTTTAATAAATTAGTATATAATACAATCCGCGAAACAATACACCAATCAGTATAATGTGAAGTTTAAAATGTTATATTTAATAAGTGGGAATGCTTGTGGTTTCAGATATTTTTCGACAGGACAGTCGTTCCGTTCTCTTGCTTTCTCATTTCGGATGGATCATTACACAGTTGGAAAAACAGTGGTTCAATTAGTGATGTTCCGTGGAGGAAGCTGTCATCGAAGCAATTAACAGTTCTGGACCGTGACGGGTTTTTTGGACATAGATGTTAAGTTTCGAGGAAGATGGACTGTTCCTACTGTTATCGGCTGCACAGGTGGACAGCACTGCCGCAGTAAATGTCCTACAAAACTGACTCCCTCTTTTACAATTACAAACAATTTTTTTTTCGTCGTATTCCAAGGTATCGCAGATTCTAAAGAAAATTAATTTCCATAGACATAGGTGCTTACGGTAAGGACAGTGATGGCGGTACATTTGCTGCTTCTGCTTTATATCACTTCTTGAAAGACTTTGAATCTGCCTTACCAAAGCCTACAAGTTTTGATGGAGGTGGAACGGAAATGTCTTTCGCCATCCTTGGTGACGAGGCCTATCCTCTAAAGAGGTACCTAATGAAGGCTTTTGCGAGAAAAGATTTGTCATGTGAAGAACGCGTTTTCAATTACAGGCTGTCGTGAGCAAGGAGATGCGTTGAGTGTGCGTTTGGTATCCTAACAGCAAAACGGCGATTGTTAAATAAAACAATAGAAACGAAGGCCAATAAAGCTGAAAGAATAGTGAGGTGTACCTGTTTACTGCCTAACGTCACCATAGATCTTGAAAGAACAACCCATGATCATTCTGTTCTTCCAGAAACTTCACAAATTCGTGGATCCTGTCAGGCCAAAACGAATGTCAGCGGCAGCTCGTTCAGTCGGTTATCAAAAGGAGCAACAGATGTAAGAAATACTTTCAAAGTATACTTTAACGTATTATGAAATTAATAGTGTACGTCAGCACAACTGTTTTTTATTACACAAGGTAATTACATAGGCTACATGTTTCGACTATTAAACAGTCATCTTCAGGCCTATTCTTTACAGTTTAAGTCACAGGATGCTGTGCACACATTGGGATCCCAGTGTGTTTACATCAGTGAAATACTTAAGCCAGATCTAGGACCGTAAACGTGCGAAATGTGTAACTAAGTGGTTAAAACACATTTAAAATTATTTAAAAAAATAGTGTATTGGCGTTTACCAGTTAAAACAGGTCCGGTTACCATCTAATTCATCCTTGGGTTGTGACGTTATATTTGCTAGTGAAACCGGAGTGTGTCCATTGTTGTTAACGGCCCTACTGCAGCTATAGTATCACAGGACCAGTAGGTTTATTTGCACTGAGTGTTCGCTGTAGCACCGCACGATGAAACACTTGATAATGTATAAAGTGTCTGATAAGCAGATATTCGTAACAACAGTTACCATTCTGATATAAAATGCACCAAAATTAAAGACACTGTATGTATATAGGCAAGTAGTAACCCATTTCATTGGTGTTACTATTTCAGTCCCAGCCAGCCCCCTGTAAAATGGGTACCGGGTCTTTCCCGGGGGTAAAGTGCGGCCGGGGCGTGCTGCTGACCACTCACCCCCTTCTAGTGCCGAGGTCATGGAAGAGTAGAGCTATACCTCTACCCACCCTCTGGGCCACACCGGGCCTGTAACAGGATCACTTTACCTTTACCTTTACTATTTCAGTACTTACCTGTAATCTTTAATTTCTCTCCTATTTCATCCCAGAGTTTTGGCGTGAGATCTCTGTTATGGTAATTTTTGTCTGTTTGGCCCCAAAGAGGCGGCGGCACATCTCTAACAAGTTATATTAGATACGTTTTGTCCATTACAACAACACTCGAATCGTACGAAATCTGCAGCTGGTGACTGGCCAGACTGTCGATTCGAAACAAACCCACTTTGTTGGGCCGGACAGTCGGCCGTTGTTGGGAGACAACATTCCAGTCGGATCGGTTTCAGTGTAGCCGCTGACAAAAAAAAGTATGGTTGATTTTACTTCCTTTTCGGGAGTCTGTCCAGACTGTTGTGTTGTGTCGGTTCTGGCTCCAATGTAGCCTCGGCCTTACACTGAATTACAGTATAGAACTGTTACTGCACAGACAGTATTCATGTGTTACACTGAATCCATTGTACAGTACAGAGCTGATAATCAGGTTATGCGTCATTCTTGAACATTAAAACGCACAGTGCTGTACGTGGCGCTGTTTAGGCTGTATATCTGTGTTGTTCATCTGCCGTCGAAACGGTCGACTGACAGGCTGGGATACCAGCAGCTGCTAACTGCATGGAAATGGAGCGAAGTGTAAACCAACGGAAATGCAATTATTTTTCTGTCCAATGGGCCTCGATATTCAAAGAGCATTGGGGTTTTTTTTTTTAGCTTTTAAAGCCTTACCCGCTTGTCCTTCTGATTAGAATAGTGCTGAGGTGAAAATGCATATGGAGCGTTGGTGGAATGAGAAATTGTGAGCGTGCGAATTTGTTTGGAAAATATTTCTTTCAGACTGTCACCTACGAGACACTCGCAGTATGAACTTCATGCGAGGCGTTCTTAATGGATGCTCTGTGATAAGGTGAGCGCTGTGTGACGCAAGTTCGATATCCTTCCGAACACCTACCGTCTTCCGTATCCGGTATGAGGTGGCGTGGCAGAACTGCCTCACGGTTCAGTCTAGTGGCGTCGGTCGGTTGCGAGAAGGACATAACATCTGTCTCTGCTCCGAAACGTCCGAACCGGCTGTGATGCCCACCCAGCTTCATATTCAGTGCGCCCCGAGGTTAAAACGGTCGGGGCGTGATGCTGACTGCCTGCATCTACTACAAGGGTTAATACGTGGCCCAGTTTGTCAGTTCTTCCTTACGCATTCATGGCGAGGTGCTAAATGAACCCATTAACTTCCAGTGGTTACTATATGTACCAGCAGTATATCATTCACCAATTCTACGTTCTGCCCACACGGCGTGTTTATGTGTTTTGCGTGGATCTGAGAACAAACAGCGATTATTTAACTGTACAACATTAACTGGCTGGTTTGTATAACTGAGACTGTGTTTACTGCGCGGTACGGACTGGATCATTACATATGATTCAGGTCAATTTTAGTCTTTAAGACAGGCCGTTAGTTGCTGGCCTCGCACCAGAGTGGCCCGGCTTCGATCCCATGTCAGTCCATGTGAGACCTATGGTGCACACAGTGACACTGTGACAGGTTTCTCTCCCAGTACTTCTGTTTTTTCCCTGTCCGCATCATTCCAACAATGCTTCGTACTCCTCTTCGTGTACATGTTGCTCTTACCAGAAGGACGAAGGGGCGAAGCCTGT
>Ga0131853_10006223_pt1 | contig 21568 bp, 12 predicted proteins | sample TergutLab28metaG_FD_92764 | JGI IMG/M metagenome (GOLD analysis project Ga0131853, IMG submission 92764) | Labiotermes labralis P1 segment gut microbial communities from Petit-Saut dam, French Guiana - Lab288 P1 (version 2) (version 2) | ecosystem: Host-associated > Arthropoda: Insects >... | reverse complement strand
TAAGGATGTACGAACATATTGGGGGAACAGCTGGTAAGTTTGAGAGGTATACTGGTCGGAACAGCGGGTAAGGATGTACGAACATATTGGGGGAACAGCTGGTAAGTTTGAGAGGTATACTGGCGGGAACAGCGGGTACGCACTAAGAGCATACAGCGGTTAAGAGTTGGTGGGCATACAATCAAGAATAGCTGACGTGTCGGACGAAGTATAAAGCTGAAGCATGAGTGGTAAATGAAAGGCATAGCTTACCACGTAGACTAACGGCGAGTCATAACTGAGAGAAATAAATTAATTGGTAAATTGCTAGAAATGATAATCGTAGGCAGATTTTTACAAATACAAAATGCAAATGGGAGAAAAAACTGAGAAGTTTAGAATTGGAAGGAGAGGAGGCCTTGAAAATTGTCAACTTCTTTGTAAAATATTTTTAGGTCATAATTCCTTTTTGCAGAAAAAATACTTTAAGACGAAAGTTTGTTCACAAGGCAAAATATATTTTGATTTTTGTTAGCTTCTTTATTGGTTGATTGGAAACTGATTCGTGTATCTTTCTTCCGATTGTGTCGTACTGTTCCGTCAACGCAAGCGCGGATCCTACTAGCTAAGTGTCTCATTTGTAGGTGCTTTCGCCAAGCATTAGAGAAATACGCCTGTCTCTCCTTGTGTCCTTCCATATGTGCGTCTGTCCGCATGAACCTTCTCAACTCCCATTTGATAGATTTCCATGAACATCCACGTGTGGTATTTTGACTGAAGAAATGCTTGTCATAAAATATCAGGAATTTGAAGTTCTGCTTCACATACAACACCATCTATATCTTTTATTCAGACCAATCTTGGGCCTTTTTGGGACAAATTATATTTTGGGTGAGGTACGAACTGAGGTCAAAGAAAATTTGACGATATTACTTGTAACAAAAAATTCGAGCATGATAATGTGTACGTCTGTCATTAGTTATGGAGAAACATTATAGGCTTATTGTGTTTGTTGTAAGGTGGAAGGTCACAATTTTCTTCAAATTATTCAAGAATTTATGATCTGTACAAAGTAACACCGCTTGACGGGCATTTCTTGACTTGATTCGATACAAATAAACTTCTAGCCCAAATCTGCCAACCAGCATTTAGATCTCCTGTAGCGCAAAATAACGGTAAAGATCGTAAATGACATATGACAGTGACGCTGTACTTTTAGTTTCAGTTATGCACAGGGAAAAGTCACAGGGCTGTCAAATACCTTGTACACCACACGAGTTCCGACCACTATTGCACTGTTCACAGGGACAACTTACCAGACGGGGTTTTTCCTGGAGTACCTGCTAGGAACTGTGACCCACTGGCGCACCGTGGCTTTCATCAACGCGGTCTTTCCTGTAGTTTCTGCCATATATTTCAGCCAGGTTAGTGCCCCGCAGTAATGCCTAAATATTATGTTACAATGCCTCTTGTACACTTGAACACGGCGCGACACGTTCAGTATAGATTCCGAAAATTTGCTTTGTCTTATAAACGTGGTATTGAGTAATGTTAATTAAATACCTGCGTACAACAATTTTAAACATTTGAAATTAGTCCTACGGTATTATCATTTTTTTGTTGCTGTACATATAAAGTATTCAAAATTCAGTCATCTGACGTTTGACTGACTTTCAACTTAGGCCTAATTCACAGAAGAAAGACACAGTTTCCTGTTATGCCAAAGGACCAAGCTAAATCAGTAGGAAGGAGGTGTGGGGTAATGAGTTGCAAATGTCTAGTTACAAGACTTACTCCACTTATTGGTGGCCTTTCCTGATTTGTGTAGGTTTCGTGTTAGCGGTGTTGAAATTTGAGTTGTGCCACTAGAGTAGTTACACTTGGTTAAGGCTAAGTGCACGCCTTACGAAAATATATGAGTTGGTAAAAATAAAGATAAAGGTAAAACAGTCCCATTACAGACCTGAACGGGCCCAAAGGGTTCCAGGAAGTTAAGGTTCCCAGATTTTGTGACAACGGCACAGGATGGTGGTAGGTTGTCAGCCTTACGCACCGGCCGCCTTAACCCCCAGAAAATGTTCCTGGTACTTATTTCTGTTAGAGGCTGATTCGACCCCAGGGAAGGATTTTATGTCAATAAAAAATCCACTGGCACCAGCTGGAATCGAACCAGCGACCTTCCGATTTGTAGCACAGCACCTTAAACACTGTGCTACCGCGGTCCCCGTATGTTGGTAAAAGACAGACATAAATAAGTAACAAGACTATTATGGTACGCAATTGAAATAAATGCTTGCTTTTCAAGGTACCGGAATCTCCAATTTGGCTTCTATCGAAGGGGAGAACCAAAGACGCAGAAAAAGCGTTGTGCTGGCTTAGGGGCTGGGTAAAACCAGCAGCTGTTAAAGAAGAGTTCTCACAGCTTGTCCGTTACAATGAAGAGACTATGCGGAAGGCCACATTACGTCAGTCACCTGATGTGGAACAGCCAGAGGCAAACGCACTGCTGGACTTGGAAGGACACAAGACTAACAGCAAAGCGCCTGCAACGGCACGTTGGAAATGCCTGGACAGATTACGGGAACTGTTACGTCTCCCGACTTTACGGCCTCTGTCACTTGTGATCCCATTCTTCTTCTTCGTCCACTGGTCAGGGATTACGGCAATCAGACCGTACATGGTTCATGTGTTTGAGAGCTTCCGCGTGCCAATTGAACCCAAGTGGGCGACGGTAAGTTTCAGAATCCATGGTATTATCACACAGTGATTGTCAGATCCACTAATCTCCTTCGATATTCTGAGGTTTTTTAGACTTAGCATAGCACGTTCTGCTGTTAGAGATTTCCTCTGATTGTACTTGTTTATATCCACGAGATTCACAAATCTTGGAGTGCATTTTGAACAAATGGATATTTGTCAACGACAAGCATTCTTGAATATTCAGCTCACTGCCGCATTCAGTTTAAACATTCGCGCGTTTTGGCACTAAGAATCACAGCATGTACCAAAATTATATTGAAAGAAAAGTGCAAATTATGAAGTTTCATATCCCTGCAAATGTCGTATATCTTGGAAGAGGGATATGATCGTAAATGCAAAATGGGGAAAGATGTGGGCAAGCAAGAGCCACATTCAAGATTGGGCTCAGAGTTCTTGATTGCTATACACTAGTTTTTTTGATACTTCAGGTGGTGATGGGCGGTACTGGGATCGTGGGCTCCTTGTGTTTGCTGCTGCTGGTTCACTCAGCCGGCAAGCGGTTCCTGTCGCTCTGCGGCACCGCAGTTTGCTGCGCGGCTTGTGTTCTGCTCGGACTCTACGCGTTCCTGGTGCCGGAGGTGGCCGACCCCGCTGCGCGATGGCTGCCTCTCGCCCTTTTCGTCGCCCTAGGTTTCATGCAGAGCATTGTCAGCCAGATCCCGTGGACTCTGCTGTGCGAAGTCTTTCCTTTCCGGACGCGCGGCCTCGCTAGTGGCATCACTGCCGCCGCGTGCTACATCTTCCTCTTCCTCGCTTCTAAGACATACCTAGATATCGAGGATGGCCTCTTGCTGCACGGCGCGTTCTGGTTCTATGGCAGCGTGAGTTTCGTCGGGTTCCTGTTTCTTTATTTCCGCCTACTGGAGACGGAGGGCAAGACACTAGAGGAGATAGAAAATCACTTTACGGGAAAAGCGAATGCCAGAGGCAGCGAGTGATGGGTGTAACCTGAAGTAGGAACGCGCATGAATGATCATCCGGACTCAACCGCTAGGAGTCTGCCGCGATATTCAAGAAGAATTTTGAAATTTGTTTAGTTCTTCATACCAAAAGCCTTACCATGACGTGAAATTTCTTACCCACTGAAGAATAAAAACCAACTAGATGCCACATATTATTTTATTGTACTTCTTATAGGCTCAACATGTTTCGGGCATTACTATGCCCATCATCAGGAGCTCGCGACTACAATGTTGATTACCACATTGGTCGTTTCGTTCTTGATTTGCTGTAGGTTGGAGGTTAGGTGCTGTTAGGTTGGAGTAGTGTCCGGGCTGCAGGCTAAAGCACAAGTTGTGCTTTAGCCTGCAGTCCAACCTACAACAAACCAAGAACGAAACGACCAATGTGGTAATCGACATCATAGTCAAGAGCTCCTGATGATTGGTATAGTAATGCCCGAAACATGTTGAGCCTATAAGAAGTACAATAAAATAATATGTGGCATCTAGTTGGTTTTTTATTCTTCAGTTATCACAATGATGCACGGTACAATAAACATCAGATTTTTACCCACCATTATACCCAAGACGTACTACAATTCTAATGATCTTGATAGCCCCCCCCCCCCCAAAATGACGAAACCTTTTGCAAGTCTTAATTTATTTTCTTCGTTCTTACCATTTCGTTAAAGGAGTTAGTTAGTGCACTAAGTCAAAATATAATTATAATATTGCATTTTTGGCACTTTGGTCAATTTTGTTTAGTTACAACTAAAGCCGTAACCGTGACAGACAAAATGTAGTTGACATAAAATGCGGGTTTAGTTTTTGTCGACAACTTCTGTTCGAAATATATATATATATATGTTTGTGTGTGTGTGTGTGTGTGTATGTGTGTGTGTGTGTGTGTGTGTGTGTGTGTGGGCCGGGTAGCTCAGTCGGCATAGCGACTGACTACGGGCTGGACGGTCCGGGATCGAATACCGGTGGGGACGAGACTTTCCGCGCGTCCAGACCGGCCCTGGGACCCACCCAGCCTCCTGTAAAAAGGGTACCGAGTCTTTCCCGGGGGTAAAGTGCGGCCGGGGCGTGCTGCTGACCACTCACCCCCTTCTAGTGCTGCGGTCATGGAAGAGTAGAGCTATACCCCTACCCACCATCTGGGCCACACCGGGCCTGTAACGGGATCACTTTACCTTTTACTTTTATATATATTCTTTTCACTTCGTTAAACATTCAGCTAGTAACATTAGAGATATACGTAAACCGCATGTATTCTTCATACAAAGTATTCGCTTTATTGCGATTTAAAAAAAAAATAAAGTACTTACTAGTCCCAGCACAAATCTTCACTTCTACCCGATCCTGTCAGTAGTTCTCGAGTTGCTGAATGCGGTGAAGACTTGTCGAAGTTTTTTCTACTTTTCTTCTGAAGACACCAAAAACGCTTTCGCAAAATTGCGAAAAGCAACTATTAGCTTCGACATGTCTGTCTTTCCTTCTGTACATCAGTCAGTCCGCGTGTAATAATTCGACACCACTGGACGGATTTTAATAGAATTTTGAAATTTTGGTATTTTAGAAAATCTGTCGAGAAATTTCAAGTTTAATTAAAGTCTAAAAAGCAAAATGGGTACTTTACATGCAGACCAATGCACATTTATGATAATATCTGTCTTGATTCTTGTTAGATTGAGAAATGTTTCAGATAAAATTTGTAGAGAAAATCAAAGCACGCCTTTTATGTTCAATAACTCTTTTCCGAAAATCGAGCCATTTATAAAAAATGTGGAAAAATATGATGAAGCCAGACAGGTAATAGATGGCGATACACAGCAAGCCCTACCTTTAAATTTTATCAGGAAGAAGCAAGGAGGTAAAAATTTTGAAATCATTATTTTAATTACAATTGTAAACGTTCTGCAATTACATCTTTCAGATTCATTACAATCGTCAGTAAAAATGTTTACGTACCTTTCTTTAAAGTTCGAGGCCATGTTTCATCACTTCCTTCGCAGTTTAATCGCTGTAGTTTAGCCAAAAATTGGTTCGATACCTGCCCAGACGAAGACAAAATGGTCAGTTTTGATGGTACATTACGTGCAGTTGTAGGCCTTGGGCATGCTAAGAGGCCCACTTGGGAAGAGGAAATCAATGAACGCAGAATGCCATAGATGGCGTACGTAATAATAGTAGGCAATATGCAGCAAAGAGGCAACTGAGGTATCACTTTGCTTCTTTACACTACAATGAGGACCGAGGTACCCCACCGCTACACACCGAACTGACTAATGCATTTTTGCAGTGTTGAATCCAAGAAAAGTTAATCGACTGAATGACTCAGCAGACATTTCCGACTTTTAATCAAGAGAGTAGGATTTGGGTTACAATACTCCTAAATTCCTGTAGTGCTGCGGCCCAATGCGGACCACGGCCTGCTCATTTTTAAAGTTTCTAGATCCTCTACAACGACGCACCACAGTCGGTAGGATTCCTCTGAACAAGTGGTCAGCTCTACCTGACAACACAGAATAATCACAAGAGACAAAATTCCACACCCTCATCGGAGTTCGATCGCACACTCCCCAGTAAAAGAGAGACCGAAGGACCACACTTTAGACCCCGTCTCCACTGGGGTCGGCATACACCTAATATATTCCATTGTACTTACACGTGGTTTATCTAAAGAATCTGGAAGTATTTTGGAAAAAAAAACTTGGAATTGTTGAATGATTGCTGAGTACAGAGTTGGGAAAAGACGTACTCGTATGTGTAGAAGGAAGCGCTCGTCACCCAATTCCATGTTGTATCCAAGAGTTTGTTTACAAAGACAGAAGAAATACACAAAAAAGAAAGTCTTTACGCAAGACAGCAAGCTTCCGGTTTCAGATCTGATATCGGAACCTAAATCCTTTCAGTCAAATATCAGGGTAGCAACCAAATAGAACCACATCTTTCTTCCAGACACTTTCCAGTTTGCCTTTTATAACCAATCTTAGTTAACTTGTTTATTTACATTTTATTTGGCGACGCTACTGGTAACTTCGATTGTACATGCAGCGTCCATTGCGATGATGATCAGCGAATAACGAAACGGAAAGTATGCTGAAGGTATAGATTTGGCATAACTGGATTCACACTATTCTCACGGTATTTTGGTGTCTAAACTGAGCAAAACCATGAAAAACTTGCCAGGAAAGCAGCTCTCTGGAATTATATCCGAGATCTTTCGAATAAGAGGCATGTCTGGTAGGCATTCCACGGCGACTTCTTATAACGACCCTCCCATTCGTCACCCCACACGTGCGGTAATTAGTCTGTGCTACTGACCATTCCACATTCAGACATTTCGTAACCCAGCTTGCTCAAATTTTCCTCTGCCGGGATCTTTAGTCTAGAGACTTTCTAACATTAATACAACGATTCACCGCACAACCTGAAGCAGCTTTCGTCACACGCATTGTCTGTGTCTGTGTCTGTGTCGCTTCTTCGGCTTTGGACAGGATTAAGACCTTATGCTCCTATTGTTCGCGTTTATGGTCATAGACATGAAAAAAGGCAAGTCCTTCAATTCAGAATAGAATGAACTAAATAGTTTTACTGAGACTTTCGTATTAGTGGTAAGTTGCATCAAATCATCAGGTACCGAATGTAGAGACTTCCGAAATGTGTCACCGCGTAGTCTCACGGTAACTTACGTATATTTCGGAGGCATCTACTGCCCTTATTTTCAGGGTAGAAGACTAAGCCATATTGACTAAGTAATTTGTGTTTTTTAAATTTATTTTTAATCCTTAAGCTTACTTTTGTTTAATTATTCCTTAGTTGTTTTACCCCCACCTTATCATGTTCAAACTGCAAATAAATGCCTCGCTCACAAAACCGTCTCCCTCCTTACGTCTCTACTGCTTTGCATGCCTTTCCCGGACGGCTTACTCTCCTTTCCAAAGACGGAGGTAGCGCGACCCTCCAAACGTTTGTAAATTTATACCAAATTTTACGGCGTCACAACCCATAAAATATTATTCCTCGTAATCACAACTGTGAGAGCATCAAATCTGTTCTGCTGCAGGACTGCGGGCACAAAGGAAATGCAAGAAAACACCAAACAAACCAGGAGTGTGAGTCGCTTCAGGGAAGTCTTACCACAGGTATTTGTACCATGACGTATGCTTCAGCCAGAAATATTTAGAACCTTATTAATTTAAGAACTGTAATGCGTCGAGTTAAACATACATTTTGTAAGAGACTCATAAAAGTCAAGTCAGAGACTGTGAAGTGGGCAGGGCATATAGCCAGCATGAGACAAATAAGAGATAGCTAAAATATCCCATTCAGAAAATTCGAAGGGATGAGACTGTTTTGGAGATCTAGGTGTAAGATGGAGGATAATTTTAAAATTTACCTGAAAGAAACAGGGAGTGTGAGTGTTGACTGAGATCAGCCGTCTCAATGTATGGAACAATGCCTGATTTGTGACGAAAATAATCAATATTCAAGTGCTGAAGAACACGCTGAGAACTGCTAACTTCTCAAAACTGACAAGTCCATAATATTGCAGTAACTTTTTTTGCACATCAATATATTTTGACGGCCATTCTGTAACTCAAGATAGCTTTCAGAGAGCTGGACTTAATCACTTTGATCGCCATTTTTTAAAATAACAGAGCAAAAGTACTTAATGTTGTAACTGAGTTGTTAGTATTCTGTTTGAGTCCAATAAGAAACACGCGTCGTCCTGTGAAGCTGAAAGCAGTCGGCCACATGTATACAAGATATCACCTGAAACTCACAGCACTGTACAGTGCAGATTTAATCGCCACTTTGTAACAAGTTAGGAAACGTACGCACAGCCTAACAACTTTCGTGCTTTCTTTAAATTTCAAACATCTCCAAAAAAAATTAGGTTTGCGGAGAAAACTTTTAAACCTATAATAAGTGTTTAGTTTGCCCTACAGATTTAACACCAGACACGTTTCTCTGTGATAAACACTGGAAAGTTTCACTCAAATTGCCAACGGAAACGCGTGCTAAGTTTTCATGTTAAGTTTCCGTTATGTTTGTCTGAATTTAACCAAAAGTGCAAAGTGCGTATAAATTATAATGGAACTCTCCAATAAAAATTTCATGAACAGTTCCTGAACGATTTTCCTTTCAGGCCTACAAAAAGAGAAAGCGAGGGATGGGTAGTGCGAGTGGCACGCATAAGAAAACTGACAAATATGCAGATAAATTTAGTATACAAACCTCGCGGAACGAACCACTTCAGAGAACTAGTGATAGATGGATGATAATATTAAAATGACATAAAGATTGTTTCCACGGCCTGTGTATTCAGGTATTGGTCTATTGGACTGTGAAGCCGTGAAGTCTTATCTGTTGTTACTAATCTTCTGAGGAAAGTGTTGACTCCATTTTCGGTGTCGACCCTCCGAAAAGTTGGCATCCACAGGCAAACTGTATGGCATCAAAACCGAAAAGTCAAGTACCCAAATGTTAAAACGATTTTAAACTTTGAGGGTGAGATTGTGACTTTTATCCTGGTTCAGAATTGGATCCAATGGTGGGTTCTAATGCAATACGACGGCCAACTCTTGAGTTTTGTACTCTGCGAAATCTTTTAACTCTCTGAGCGACTACAAGTTTTCTTTGCGCTGTATTTCACGGTTGATAAGAGGAAGACTGATGAATGTGGAATTGGAAAGGATTTGGAGAGACGTTCTTATGGGCTGAGGAAATCCATGAAAAATCGTAATGCTGGCAAAATTTCGAACCAGATACCTCCCGAGTACAATCGCAAAGCATTACCGCTACAACCACTTGTTCGATATAAGACGCTCTGAAGGATCATTCTTCGTGGAAGTATTGGAAGACGCAGCAGGGTGCTGTCATGCATTGCGTGAATTTTTTTTAGCAGAATCACAATAATCAGCAATCTGAATAGTCCCGCCACTGGTTCAGACGTCAGAGAGCGAGTGGGCGGGCCTACCTCTCCAGCGCCAGCCTTTCCATAGACCCATAAAAACATTAAACAGTTTTATAACATATAAAAAGCTGTTGTCACATTCTTCACCAGGAGATATTTTCATTGGGTTGACAATGATCCGTTGTACTTAAGCTCCAGACTCAGTTCCTGGCGCCATATAGTAATCTCCAGCTCGTGGAGAAGCAGATAAAATGATGAAGCGCGTCGTAAACCATAAGAATGGGATCTTCAGCAAACCCAGTTTAATTCAGATTGCAATGACGCAGAAAGTTGTGTTAGAATAGTCAACTGACGGACAGCGACCGGAGGAGCTCAAACACAATATTAAGAGCAGAGCGCTCAAAGAAAGCTACTAAGGAGACTGGGGCATACAAGGAAAACGATATTAAAATGGATCTTAAAGGAATGTGGTATTGCAGTGTGAAGTGGATTCTTCTGGCTAAGTACATAGTCACTGGCCATTCCTTTACGATACGGTTATGAAATTACTGGATAGCTCTCAGCATTTTAAGAAGGACCCTGTATAGCGGAGTCAGAAAATATTCATAATCACTTACGATTAGAACCAAAGGTCAGCCATAACACGATAAGAAAATTTCCTTAGAAGCCAGAAAAGGACGTAATTCGAGACAATATGGCTTCTGCCATGATTGTAAAACTGACGTCAGACGTCTCTAACAACAAAACTCTGTCGATTTTCACTAACTCCGTGGAAAGAAGTACTACTTGAGTAGCTAACTGCCACTCAGCTACTCAACGAATTGTTCCAGCCATAAACCAGATAAATCCATTCCATTCCTCCCAACTTATACAAGATCTACTGTAATATTAAATGGTTGTTTGCTAGTACGTCTTCGAACAATCAGCTGCCAATGTGGACGTGTTCCCATTTCCCTTGTATGCTTTATACACAATTCATCCTAACATTTTGATTTGATAATCCTAATGACATCGGTAGGGATTGCACGTCGTAAAGTTCCTCATTATACAGATGCTTTCATTCTCCTGTCATTTCTTCCCTCTTAAGACCAACCGGTCGCCCTAGTCAAATTTTATTACCTGCGAAATACACACACAATTTTAATCGAAACATCAAGAAACTATACTATTGAAAAACTATAGGATTGGAAGGGAGGATAATATTGAAACCATTTGTATACGATTGTGTACAAAGTATGCAAGCAATTATTTTACCGATGTTGAAATTTTCCATGCAGGTATACTTGGATTAGAGAGGGTGAGACGCCTTGGCGTTTATTACTTCTGTGTGACTAGGTCTACCTTGCGTCAGTAGAATCTAGGCCCCAATATCTGTCACAGGAGACCCTGAATATATTTGTGTCGACAGGGGCGCCAACACAGAAGGAAATCAGTTTGCACTAACATTCTTGACATGCTGCGATGTTGCATTTATGAAGCACGTTCCCTACATTTTCTCCAGTAACACTGTTGATCCCAAGAGAGTCTCGCTGCAGTACAGCCACGTAGCTGCAGATAACACTTCCCACGAACACAGTTCTTATTACAGACTTATTTATACAGAAGTTTGTAAAACACGATCAATTGAATATCAGCTGCACTTTCTGCACAACGGCTGTCAAACTCAAAACAGGTTACGGGCAAGACCCGCAATCGAACTGACGTCTTGGATTTCGCTTATAAAATTTCAATGAGGAAAAGTGTAAGTTAGTATAATACTCTTTTATTTAATGTTGCAGGATTTTTTTTCGTGTATTATGCAATAAATTAATAAGTTCTTAAATTTGAAAAGTTATTTAAGTTCTGTGTGTGTAACTATAATCTTCTTACGTGGTCCGCTCCATGGAGTTAGGCCATAACGGTTGTAAGTGAAGGGATAAACACTGACAATGTTAATGAGTGCCGAACCCTGTACGTTTCCAGGTGCTAGCAATAGGTGCAGCGAGCATGGTGGTGTTGAATCTGGCAGCAGCTCTCTCCCTCTCCACCCTCATCATCGCAGAACTGCACCGTCCAAATGCGGAACTTGCCATGGATGATAGTGTCGCTTCTTGGTTCGGTGAGATTTCCAGTTCTATTTTCTGATAACGCTGGAACAATACTAATTAATTAAACTGAATATTCTATTTAACGACCTTATCAGTATATCAAATGTCATAGCACCTGATGACAGGATGTGCAGTTGAGATTTTTCTGCCCTGAAAATTTGATCACAGTTGTATTCTTAGATTTTTTTCGTCTGTATTCTATAATGGTTCATGGAGTTAATCTGGGGGTGACTGTCAAATATGTGCTCCTAAGTATGACGATGTACCGAAGGCAAATGGACTTCTGTGCTGTACACCTTTGTCTTCCAAATGGTTTCTTTACTTTAGATTCTCCAGCTAACAATTGGGATGTGTATCTCACATTCCGCAGTCAGTATAGCGACTCGCTAAGGCCTGCACGTTCCGGGGATCGAATCCCGGTGGAAGCGAGATTTTCCGCACCCATCCAGAACGGTCCTGAGGGCCACCCGTGCTTCTATACAATGGATACCAGATCTCTTTCCAGGTTGGAAAGGTGCCGGGGCATGAAGTTGACCAGCCACTCCCTGTCTAGTGTCGAGGTTAAACAAAAAATGGAGCTATACCTGTACTCCATCTCTGGGCCTTCATGGCCTGTTCCAGGGTGAACTTCTTTCGGACATTTCCCATGTCCGCTCATCTCACCCTGCGTGATGCAATCATGTTAAGTGTGTCAGGTGCATATCATAAATCCAGTTGCTCATTATGAACATCTGTACAACCTTTATTTGTTTTATGAGAAAGGAGCAGTTTTTTAATTTACTAAACAAGAATTATAACGGTAAAGACCTGAGAAAAACTGTGAAGAAACACGTCTTCAACAGTGTGTCCTCGTGTAATTTTATAGAAATTTGACCGTCTGTAAGGAATATACATGTACGGCTACATCTTCTACACCGAAGATGGAAGAAGTGTTTTTCTCCAAAAACTTCAGTAAATGTTAGCAGATTGCATGGTGCCACACCCCAAAAGCCAGCAATAATCATTCTCAGTTCCATAAAAAAAGATTCATATCTCATTTCTCTCAGTGATATTTCCTAACTCTTTTCTATCATCTTCTTTCATCTTGCAGGAAGTCTCCCATTCTTCTGTCAGCCAATTGGCAGTCTAGCATCTGGATTTTTAGTGCAATGGCTTGGCCGCAAGAAGTCTCTGATGATTATCAACATTCCGTATTGCGTAGGCTACATACTGATAGGTACGGCCCCCTCGATCACCGTGCTTTTCCTCGCTAACATCTTGCTGGGTACTACAATAGGTTTCTCTGAAGCGCCAATAAACAGCTACTATGGCGAGATATGTCAACCAGAACTACGCGGTATCCTGGGCGGATGTGCAGGTAATACAGTAACTTCACCGTGCTCTACATACTCGTGTCTGTCAACAAAATGCAAGGTAAATTTGCGTTAGGAAGACAGCTAAGAAGTCCTTTAGAAATGTGGCATGTTCAAATATCTCGGACAGTAGAAATTCAGTTTTATCCTAGAAGAAATTGCTAAGAGATTAAAATTCGGAGGACACGTGTTGCCACGGATTGCAAATTATTTGACTTCTCGCTGCTAGCTAGAAAACTAAAGATTCAAATATCCGTAAGTATAGCATAAATTGGCTGTGGTTTTATGTAGATGTGAAACTTGTTTTTTTATGTTTTTTTGACCGTTTATCGCTGTATAATCTTGTAAATAGAGCCAACTTTGTGCAAAAATTTGTTTTTGGCTTTATCTACAAGTGAAACTTGTTTCTTAACATAAAGGTATGCGAATGAACCAAGGATGTCTGGGGACAGGGTACTGAGAATAATGTCTGGAAAAGCGAATGAGGGCGTAATATTAAGTTAGGAATTTACACACCGATTTCATAATTTATACTTTACATCAGATGTGATGAAAACCCCACTGGACATTTGCATAAATGAAACTACACATTAGTTCAGCAAACGTGAAGGGCAGCAGACCGATCTGATGACCGGGAGAATTAAGGTAAACTGGTTCATAAAGAAACTTTAAGAGCGGGTGTAGACTGGGTTCATTGGATTCAGAATAGTGATCAAAAGTGAATATTACAATAAAAACCAGATTTCATGAAAGGCCAGAAATATTACGGCTATCTAAACAACCGTTAGCTTCTCAAGCAAACCTACGATACATGAACTTAGATAATATGTTAATTCAGTGTGCGCTTTCATGCAACATACTTTTCGAATATGACTCTTACAGCGATCTTCTACCAGTTAGGGATATTTATGCTGTTTGTTCTGGGCAGCCTTACATCTTGGAGGTCAACGGCGGGGATTGTAGCCGTCATTCCAGCAGTCACAATGTTAATATTGATTCGGGTAAGTGATGATGGGATTCGATATACCATAATGCCTTCAGAATTACTGACTCTCTACATACTGGAGCTTCTTTCACACAAGGAAATATTCATGTTCTTAATATATCGCCCATTTGCGACAACAGTATAGCAATTCAAAATATGTGATTTTTCAGCAGAAAATTTGAAGATTTTGAAGTGCTATAATTTCCTATGATTGCAACGACAACAAAACTGCTCTCCAGCGGAGAGTTCTGCAAACTGCGTTATGAAAGCATACATGTTAAAAGTACATCTGTAAGCATTTATTTCTATAATAATAACTCAAAAATGCCAAATTTTGAGTTGTGACACTCTTGTCGCAACTGAGCGATCTGTAGAGATACAGATGTTGATCAATTTTTGTGAGGGAGAAGTGTTAAGAATTTCATTGCCATGGTATAGAATGAAAAGTATTAATCGAAGGACATTCGTTATCATATGTTGCATCCACACATGATAAGACATATTAGGTATAATTTTCGCTAATTCGTAAATAACAGAAGAATTCAATGTAAAGATATAAATTTCTTAGCTTCCGACAAGATCTTTTTCTACAAAACTTTGCACTTATGTTCAATAATGAGGTTGCTCCCCACCCCGGAATGTTTTATCACTGCTAATCGCTGTAACATTTATCTTCTAAAATTTCTGTGCCACTTAGCTTTCCACATTGACGGCGTCTTAAATTTCCAGTAACATTATCTCACCCCCATTGGTGACACACATTCTATGGAATGTCTCCTTACACCACCAGGTTCCAGAATCACCAATATGGCTGATTGCTCAGGGCAGACACAAGGAAGCCGAAGATGCCTTGTGCTGGTTACGAGGCTGGGTCGACAGAAGCGCAGTGCAGTTGGAATTTAAAGATCTAGTAAAATACTATGAAAATATCACAAATAAAGTTGCGCGAAATGTGGAAAACAACACGGGTAAGGAAACTGCGCAAGATACACAAGATCTGTCAATACGCAAGCACAGTCCTGAAGAGACTAGTTTGTTACCCCACATCGGCATTTGTCAAGAGGAAAATAAAAGAATAATGAACAACCATGTTCATTCGTCTTCAGTTCGAGGGAAAATTCCAACAGAGGGAGGAACAGAGTCGGAAAGGGACGTTGTAGGAGGCCAGGATGAAACAGATCGAATGACTCCATACGAAGAAATTCCGGTAAAGATAGAGGACGGATTGCCTCAGAAAGTCTTCAGTGTCGGAGGCGGTGGCGAGGGTAAAAGGAAGCATACATTGGTGGAAATATTTAAGTTACTTCTGGAGCCGGAAACTCTGCGTCCGCTCTTTCTTACTGTAACGTTCTTCGTGTTCTATGCGTTTGGAGGTTATCCGTCCATCAGACCCTTCTTGGTGGAGGTGATCGAGGCCTTCCGCACGCCCATGGAAGGCAAATGGAGTACAGTAAGTCCACTGTGTTTTAGAACCAATCAGACTTAGATTTCAGGCTTATTACTTTACAATATGTCATCCAATCAAAACATTCTGCTCTCTAACAATAACCAAGATTGTTGTTTTCTAGTCGCCGAGTTGCCTAGTAGCTAGTTTACCGACGTTTCGGAGAAGAATGTTTTAAATCTCTCGCATTCTGTGCAGTTGCATGAGGCCCTAAGAAAAAATTAGTGTCCCAGATTTTGTGTCAAACATATTTCTTTTACGTAGATCTTTACACTGCTCTATCTGCATTGTAAATTAACGACTACGCTTATGTAGGGCACCCAAATTTATTTTTGTGTTGGATTCAAAAATGTCTTAAACTGGTCCTGGTTTGGGTGAAATTTGTTTTTTATATCTTCTATTCTGTAAATAATAACATAGGCTTTTCCAAATGTTGAAGCCGATGTGCATACCAGACTACACTGTGTCACATTCGAGAAGACAGTACTATATTCACTGCCGGGAGAACGTGACATATAAGGCCGGGTCACACTGAAAAAAAAAACTCAGTGTTCTGTGACAACTCTGCAGCAATTTTGCAACATTTACGAAACATTGCTGCAACTCGCTTGTGTTTCTGCAAATCTCAGTCCCATTGCCGGTCGGTAAAGATCAAAATGTTTCTGTTCTGTTGAAAGTTTCACTACCTGCAGGCTGGTCTCTGTGCAGTGCTGACATTCAGCAGTGTGGTTGGGACGCGAATTTAACTACTCGGACGTGGTGGACGGAAGAGATGCGTAAGATAATTTGTTTTAATATACTTAATGTTGGCATCACCCAAAAACGCTTTTTGTTTTTTTTTTAATATATTTTTTTATTACAGGAATATAAAGCCAGCCGCAGCCATGCGTATGTCCTCATCTTCTTCACTTACCTTGAAGCAAAACTTCAAGTATTAACTTCACTCCAGCTTTCCGCTGACTGTGAACAGGACAGAACACTGAAACGTCTAGAAAATTTCTGCTTTCTGTCGGATGTGTGTGGACAGTAGTTTCACTTTTGTTTCTGTTTTGTTTTGTCAGTTTAGTGTGGACCCGGCCCAATATGTTCTTTCCAGTTTGCATAGATTGCTGTACCTAGCTTCTTGTTTCCGTTTTTTTTCCGCTTTGCAGGTGGTGATGGCTACAACCGGGCTTGTGGGTAGCGTCATGCTCATCGCGTTAGTCCACAAACTTGGTAAGCGATCGATGTCGCTGGTGAGCACGGCCATTTGCGCAGTGTCGTTTCTGCTGCTTGGTCTCTACGCCTACCTGTTCATCACTCCCTCAAAACTAACCGCAGACGACACCTACCTGATCCCCACATGGGTACCACTGGTACTGTTCGCAGTTCTGTCCTTCGCCAGTGCGATTCAAGGACAGATGCCATGGCTTCTTGTTACTGAGGTATTCCCCTACAGGTATGTGCGACTATGCGTCTACTCTTTGTCCATGCGCCAAATTTTGTCTACGTTGTAAGGGAAAAGTTTTCAAAGTGATTTCACCGACCATCTATGAACACAACACAAGCTCCCGCAACACGCTGTAGTAATTACAATAAATACGTGATATTAATATTATTATTGCGTTACTCGGACGCTGTAGTATATTCAGTTTTGACAAACAAAACGAGGTGATGATACCTAAATTAAAAGTAAATGTACCCTGTGCATACTCAGTAAACACCACGCCACGAGTGACGTGTAGGCCATTGGATGTGTCTTACACTTCGGTCCAATAGCTGGGTGTGAGCTGTCAGCTGCACAAGCCGACTGCTGTTCTCGCGAGGCAACCAGCCAAGCCAAAGTCAAGTCAAAGGGCTAAATGGGGGTGGAGACTTGCGGCAAGCGCAAGTCTCCACCCCTTCTGTTAACCATTCCTGCGTTTGACCGCATCGCTGGGCTCTATAACAGACACCTTAAATCTAACAGGGGAATAAGCTTACGCTAATGGATTGAAGTCAGGATGAGGGCCTTGACTGATCTTATCAAAGCCTAGGGCCTAGGTTGCCCTGGACTAATTATGGGAGGGATAGACTTTGGTTGGTTGAAATTCTGGTTTTTGAGCACAGACTGGGTCAGTCGCAAACTGGAGGTATTCGACTTACGTCAGGCGCTTTAGTGAAGCCGCCGCGCCTCGGGCAGGGGAGTGCGGGCCGTGCCCCGACTTTGTATCGTATACCCTGGCATTTGCCTTACAACTGAGGAAAAATGACGGTAAAACCTCAGTCAGGGTAACCGAAAGGCGCTCAGGTGATCAGAGCCGAAAGCGATTCGTTTAGTCTACAGGCCTGCTGGCTCCTGCCGCCCTTCGCTTTCTCGTCAGGCGACGGGGTCACACCTCGGTCGGCGTAATTATCTGCCTAGTAGCCGTACTAGGGGACTCGCCACGTGGTGAGGGAACAGCACCAAGTATCTCTTTTATAGCAGGCTAGCTGTGCCTCAGATTTCCTATAGATGCAGCGACAAAGAGAATATCTCCTTTTCCCACCAATAATCAAGTCCTAATTTTGCGGTCTTTAACCTGCAATCTATTCACTACACAGACTGAGCTACCCGAAGCACAGTACTCACAATGTAGTAGTTCCGAACTCCAAGCCTACCGCATCTTATCACTGACGTGTCTGGTGAATCCCCGTGTTTTTCTCGCAGTATAACAGCGGCGAAGGGGTGCCAGCAAACTTTCTGAGTCTTGAATTTTGCGAGCATTGACACAAATACTATTACTACTAATATAAATTCCGACCGCCATCCACGCAGTATGTCCAAAATCCTAACTTGTTCTCCCGGGTAATCGCAGATACGCCACGAATGTCTCCAACCGAATTCTTGCGTATTCATCTTGGTTTTCGTTCCATCTCATTCAACATTATAGAATCTCTAATTGAAACACTGTTTGATGTTTGTGTGACCATGCGTCATTAATACAATAATATGAACAGCTAACTACATGCAACAATAACAAATTTTTATTGATAATTACAATCAGCTCAACATGTTTCGGGCGATAATTTCGCCCATCCTCAGGAGCACTAGACTGTGTTTACAGCTTGTGGTATAAAGCACCGACGATGCTGCCTGCCGGTCCTTGTCACCAGCAGGCAGCATCGTCGGTGCTTTATAACACAAGTTGTAAACACAGGCTAGTGCTCCTGAGGATGGGCGAAATTATCGCCCGAAACATGTTGAGCTGATTGTAATTATCAATAAAATTTGTTATTGTTGCTTCTAGTTGGCTGTTTGTATTATTGAAACACTGTTGTTACAGGTCTAAGGTTCATTATAGGTTCAAATACATTAATTTCATCCATTACAATTCTCTTTGTAGGCCTATGTCATGTTCCCCTTATTGAATTGTACATCCTGTCATTGAATTTTAAGCAAGTCACGCAATAATCATGGCATTAAGTCTCTAATTGACTGAATATACACTACAAATATGCTACAATTTGTTTTGGCGCGCCTATTTGGTTAGCATTATAACACCACAAAAATATCGCAAAGGCAAGACATTTATTATTCAAGATTACTATTATCTAATCAAATAACTGCGTTCAAGAAGGCTCTGTGACAAAATTAACGCGGATTTATATACTACAAACAAGAGGTTACGATGCATAACAAGATGTAATCAGACTTCCTTTGGATGAGTCAGTCCACTGTTTCCCTTCCAGCTGCCACGCACATTGGCAATATTAGACACTCCACTTATAAAAATCTAGTGGTATACTGGGGTTCGTTTCTAGGTAGGAGTAAGGGTATCTTTTTCTATAAGCCTCCCATACCGGCTCTGCGACCCACCCGGCGTCCTCTTCAAAGGGTAGGGCGAGGAGATTCCACCACGGAAAGAACGCTGTGCTTAATTAGGCTAAAGGAGAAATTTAACTTCTACCGGTATAGTATTTGTATTACCACGACGAAGCATGTGTTTGTAAACTCGTAAATGCTTACAAAATTTTGATCGGAAATCTGTAAGGGACGCGCTTCTGTATAATATAATCCTATCTTAGAGACGGGATGCACCTCGCTAGAAGGAGAGACCAGTAGCTAGATATTGTGAATACGGTAATGAACCTCCAGTATTACTGAATAATGGGACGTTTCTTATTCTGCTCACTGACCCTTAGATTCCCAAGTTGCATTGCTCTGTGAAGTTTGTTACTTGTAGTACCCCTGCCTTTCAAATATGTGCTACAGCTTACGAATATTTCCCTAGTTTGCTCATTACGATATGGCTCATGCATTAAAACTGTATTCCCGTGCAGAACGAGAGGAGTGGCCGGTGGCATGGCGGCAGCCTCCGTCTACATTGTGTGCTTCATCGCCGCCAAGACATTTCTTAACATAGAACATGGCCTGCAGCTGTATGGTTCCTTCTGGCTCTTCGGCGCCATCAACTGCTTCTGTATCGCTTTTCTCTACTTCCTACTGCCAGAAACGGAAGGAAAATCTCTTGAGGAGATCGAGCGTCTGTTTGCAGAATACAAACACCGCGTGAAGTGAGTCCACGCTTCGAGATACTCTGTTGGTCACAAAAAACTGTAAGTGCTTTGGACTGCAGCCAAATGGCTGAAGCTGACCGCAGTACAACGAGAACTCGAATTCTATGCTCGATAGGACGAATCACACTAAGAAATTGGATATTTGCCAGTGGTTTTGTGTCTCTTTCTGTGTGCGTAAAGTGGCAGCGGGATGTCTTATGGATAAATGAAATAAATCCCGTATATTATTATATGAAAGGTCTAAGAGAACTGGAAAAGGTAAAAGAAGGAAAGTCTGCAGTGAGGAAATCTTTTTGACTAATGTGTATTGAATCAATCTGTAATTTTAATGTACCATTTCAGTTCACATCAGAATAAATCATTTATTTTACATAATAGCATCCTTCATATAATGAAATTCACACTAGAAAATTCAAGAAAATATTCAAAAACAAACTTGAAAATAGCTTGAAAACAAATAAAGCTATAATGTTTTTATGTGTGAGTAGCATTTCCTATGATAATTTAATAAAGGCAAAACTTTCAGTTTTTTGGCGCGTTCGCAGAATTGCGAAAAGTGACTATTAGTTAGACTAAAGTGACTATTTGCTGATGGTCATGAAAAATTATTAAAATTATTTATGATTATGTGTATTAGTGTGGTATATTAAAATTAAACGATATAAAACTAGTGTACTTTTCAAGACGTATATTTAAATATGTTTAATTGAGTTTACACTCATATTAATTGCCGTGCGTTAGCATTACTACATGGCTAAATCTAGCGGCCCACCTGGCCGTGCGTTGCATTACTGTAAAACCTTGGTCTTTCAAGTAGTCCTTGACCTTGACTTTAAAATGTTACGTCTTAAACCATCATAATTAAAGTTACGTCATGCTCTTAGTAGAATTTAATAACTCTAACAATTTTAATTATATTTCAAGTAATTCAAAAACAGCAACTGAAAAAATTATAAAACTGAGATCTCAGATGGAAACAAATACAAAGATGTAAGAAGTTATGCATTTTCACGTATGTTTGAAAGTTGTTTCTGCCTTAAGACAGTACAAATCCCAGCCGAAATATGCAGCCATATTTAATAGTTATTTACATCCATGCAAACACAAAACTCGAACTCCACACGTCCATTTATTTACTTTCCCACAACATATTTCGGTTGTTGTGATCGACCGTCATCAGGGAGAAAACAAAAGTATATAAATAGAAAAGTACGCTATGGAAGAGCCAGTCCCAGTGGCCGCGCTCTCTAAGGCGTAGGTCTACGGCCGCTCGCCTGCTGAGATTGTGGGTTCGAATCCCAATGGGGGGGGGCATGGATATTTGTCTGTAGTGAGTGTTGTGTGTTGTCAGGTAGAGGTCTCTGCGACAAGCTGATCACTCGTCCAGAGGAGTCCTACCGACTGTGATGCGTCGTTGTGTGTGATCTAGAGACCTCGTGAATGAGGAGGCCATGGCCCGCGATGGGCCGCAGCGCCACGGGGGGGGGGGGGGGGTGCCCTGGGAGAAACATCTTTTTTAGCCCAATTTTTTACGGTACAAGAATGGGGGAAAAAGGGGGGAAAAAACCATTTTGTG
>Ga0131853_10006222_pt1 | contig 21568 bp, 20 predicted proteins | sample TergutLab28metaG_FD_92764 | JGI IMG/M metagenome (GOLD analysis project Ga0131853, IMG submission 92764) | Labiotermes labralis P1 segment gut microbial communities from Petit-Saut dam, French Guiana - Lab288 P1 (version 2) (version 2) | ecosystem: Host-associated > Arthropoda: Insects >... | reverse complement strand
CGTTTTTGTACTCGGGAAGACGAATTTATCTGCCGGAGCTTTTAGGTGGTTTTGGTCCCGCCATTTTGCTGCAACTTTTGGTTCTTTTATTGCTTTGGATAGCGGCAGACCGCTGGGAGAAGCGCAAAAAACCTGCTGCCATTTAGAACAAAATTAAATTACAGTTTATAAAAACGAGGCTTTTGGGAAAATATATCCGCAAAGCCTCGAATTATAAAAAGAAACCTCCAGTTTTACAGCTGAAAGCCGTGCTTAAAGGGGTCGTTCTCATCAATAACCAGTTGGTTTATGCTGGTAATGTAAGCCGAGCCTGTAATTTGCGGAATGATGGCTTTAGTATCTTTTACCAAAGTTTCTCCTAAAATCTCACCGGTAAACGTTGTGCCAAGTATACTTTCGTAAACAAACGGCTGGTTAAAGCCAATTTTGCCTTCGGCATAAAGCAGGGCCAGCTTGGCGCAGGTACCGGTGCCGCATGGCGAGCGGTCGACATTACCATCACCAAAAACCACCACATTTTGCGCATTGGCGCTCGGGTTGGCCGATGTGTCGTAAATTTCGACAAGGTCTACCGTTGTAATGGGCAAAGTGGGGTGCTTCATAGGGATAGTTTGGTTAATAATATCGCGCAATTTAAGCGCCAAAGGTACAAGCGCCGGTAAGTTTTCGCGGTGTAACTTTTGCTTAAGTTGTTCGGCGTGAATGATGGCGAAAAAACTGCCGCCAAACGAAATATCAAAGGTAACATCACCAACGCCCGGCAGATTAACGGTGCAGTTTTGTTTGTAAATAAACGATGGCACATTGGTAAAGGTAACCGATTTTACCCGCTTATTTTCTACGGTAACCTTTACTTTAACCAGTCCGGCCGGTGTTTCTAAGGTTAAATTGGTGTAAGGCTCCACTTTTGGCACATAACCCATCTCTACCAGCATAGTGGCCACCCCAATAGTACCGTGCCCGCACATATTTAGGTAACCGCCGCTATCCGAAAAGATAACGCCAAAATCGGCCTCCGGTTGGGTAGGCTCTACCAAAAAAGCGCCAAACATATCTTTGTGCCCGCGCGGCTCAAAAATTTGTACTTGGCGAATCCAATCGTAGTTAGCCTCTAGGTCTTTTTTCTTTTCCATCACCGTTGCCCCCCTAAGGGGCGGCAGGCCTGCTACAACGATACGGGTTGGCTCGCCCATCGTGTGGGTATCGATGGTTTGCAGCCATTTTCCAATATTCATAACTTTTCCTCCTAGTATATTGATTAATGATATTATAATTATATACCAACTGTGCCGTTAAGTCAAAGATTATTTTTTAAGTAAGGACTTTTTGCCCTATTTTTTAATTGTTAAAATAGTGGCTGTAATATCTAGGCAAAAAACAAATGGAGGTAAGGTATAAATAATGAGTTTTTTTAGTGGCTATAAGATTATTTCTTAATTAGCCAGCTGTCTTAGCCACTCAATTTCGTCCGGCCATTTATCGAGGTTTGGGGTTTCCAAAATTAAAGGTATGGTATGCATGTATTTATCTTGTGCTATCCATTTAAAACTATCACCCAATAACCCTTCCCCTAGTGAGGCATGGCGATCGGTATGGCCCGCAAAGGGTTGGCTGCTATCGTTAATATGCATTCCTTTTAAAAAATTACGGCCAATCAATCTATCAAAATCGGCCATCACTTGCCGGTAGTTATCAAGGCTACGTAAGTCGTAACCGGCGGCCCAAAGGTGAGCGGTATCAAGGCAAACGCCTAATCTTTCCGGACGGTTAGTTAGCTCGATTATCCGGGCTAACTCTTCAAAGCTGCTGCCTAAGTAACCGCCTTGACCGGCTGTATTTTCTATCACCAAACAAACATGTTCACTTTCATCAATTAAAATTTTTAAGTTATCGGCCAGCTGCTGCACAGCGGCTGCCCTATCGCCGCCTTTCCCTGCCGAGCCGGGGTGAAAGTTAAGCCTAGTTAAACCCAACTGGTTTAAGCAAGCAATTTCCCCTTTAAAAGCCAGTTTAGATTTTAAAAATATGTCTTCTTTCGGACTAGCTAAATTGACAAGATAACTATTATGAGGTAAAATGTTATCAATTTTAATATCGGCGGCTATTAAAGCGCTTTTAAATAAGGCAATTTCTTCCTCTGCAAAAAGATTACGCGTATACGATCTTGGGCTGCCGGTAAATAAAGCAAAGGCGTTGGCGCCAATAGCCAAAGCGTTAGCTACACTATGGCTAACGCCACCGCTAGACGAAACATGGGCACCTATATACATAATTACTCCAATTTTTTTAAGATATGCGGCATTAAACGTTGGTTAATTAAATGCGGTGCAGCCATATTTTCACCCTCACCGCAATCAACGCAAATAAAATTGTATAGTTTGGCTAGCCGGGAGTACTCAGCCTTAACTTGCTGTTGATACTGCCACTCTTCTTCGTAAATATCATTTTTTTTATTGGCAATTTTTTGCTGCAAAAGTTTTTGGTGCGCTTGCTCCGGTACATTAAGGTAAAAAATTAAATCGCCTTTGGGCATAGTAAAATCGCTTAACATAGCTTTAGCCAGCCATAAAGTAAAAGCCTCTTTTTCTGCTGGAGTAGGCAAATTGGCGGCTTGATAAGCCATATTGCTGTAAAAATATCTATCTAAAATAATAACTTTATCATCAATTAATTTATCTTTTTCACTAAATTGATTGGCGGCAAAAACTAAAGCGCATAAATAAGGATTTAAAGTACTAAGTTTACCAAATTTACCTTGTAAAAGATTGCCGGTAGCTTCGGCAAAAGCGCTATCTTTATCTAAGCTAGGAAAATGCAGCCATTTGTTATTAATGCCTAATTGTGTTAATTGATTACTAATAAGTTTGGCTTGGGTACTTTTGCCCGAGCAGTCGAGCCCTTCTAAAACAATAATCATTTACCTAATTTGCCTTTTAGCTTTAATAATTTCGTAAGCCCGCTGAATTTCATGAAACCTTACCGTACTAAAGTTAATAAACTCTTTGGGTAATCCTAACGTTGCTAAACGGTCGGGGTGAAGTTCGGCTATTTTACGTTTATAAGTTTTTTTAATTTTATCTACATTGTCATCTGGGTGGCAACCTAAAATAGTGTAAGGGTTTTTATGACTGCTGCCTTCGTAACGTTCCATCTTAAAAATGTGCATAGCTTCGGTTAAATAATGTTCTTCTTGTTTACAAAGGGCTCCATCGGCCACCGCGAGCTCACTTAAAACTTCAAAGATGGGGCTTAGTAGCTCAACATTACCGGCCGTCATACGGCTAATAAGTTGGCTGGTTTCGGTAAAATTTTCGGCTTTATGGCCGGCGTTAAAAAAAATACGCATCGCTTTGGTTTGTTCTTTGCCGTCTAGCTTTAATTTATGTTTAACATAATCCCAAATTAAATTAGATTCTTCATTATTAATAGCCCCATCGGCTTTAGCAAAAAGCCCCAGCAATAAAAAATGAGCATTAAAAAAAGTGTTACGGCGCGAAAAAATTGGCTTTAATTTAAAAGCAATAAAGGCATTAATCTTAATATTAATGCTCTCTCTTAAGCTGCGCAGATAATTAAATGGCCTGCGCACTAAAAAATGCGTGTATACTAAAATTTGTTTAAATTTTTCTGACGGATTAGCCACATCTTTACCCTTACTTAAATTATCGGTTTTTGCGGGCTAATAAACCAGCTTGGCTACGGCAAGTTTTATGTTATTTTGCTCAAACCTTTCAATAATCTTAAAATTAATAAGCTGGTTAAAATTGTCTCGGGCTATTTTATCATTAAAATTTATGTAAGAATAATAAATATTAATAGCTAAAGCCCAATCTTTAAATTCGCTAAAGCTGGTGCCATAACCCTGCACGGGGTCAAGCTCGTTTTTATGTTCATCTAAAATGGTTTTAATAATGGTTAGCGCTTTATTAAGGGCCTCCGGCGGGTTATCGTAACTTAAATGTAAGTTAAAGTTACGCACTTGGTTTAACCTTTTATCGTTATTACTGATGGGTGAAGAAGATACGGAGCTATTAGGTAAATTTACTTCAAAACCTTCGGCGGTGCGGATGCGGGTACTTCTAAAGCCAATTTCTTCTACCTTACCGCTAAAACCAAGCGCGCTAATATTTTCACCCAGTTTAAAAGGTTTATCTAACATAACGGCGATACCGCCGATTAAATTTTTTAATAAATCTTGACTGGCTAAAGCAATAGCTAGGCCGCCTATTCCCAAAGCCGCCATAACGCCGGTAAGTGATTGCCCGCTAATTCGGCTGATAATAAGTAATAAAGCGCTAAAAATGATGGTAATTTTGCTCATTAAAGCGGCTAAACTAATTAAAGAATCGTTTATTTTTTTTAGTTTTACAAAGTAATATTGTAGTAAATTAATGCCGGCATAAAGCAAGTAAGCGCTGGCTGCTACTAAAGAGCAAAAAGTTACTATATTAAAAAATTTACTAACGTTATCAGATGATAAGGTGCCGGCAATAAGCCGACTAAAGCCGCTTAAAAATAATAAATTAAGAGGCCATAAAATAACTTTAATAATATTTATTTTAATGATATTATTTTTATTAAAGTTGATAATAATTTTGGCAAAATGATTAAGTGTAAGGATAGGTAAGGCCAGCAAGGTAAAAACGATAAAGAAAAAACCAATCTGCCATAATTTGGTCTCTATAAAGGAAAATTGAACACTTCGTTGGTTAAGTATAAAAATGAGCCCGACTGTTAAGAATAAATTAAAATTTAAAGAAAAAATAAGCCGTTTATAAGGTAATTTGCGCCCTTGCTCTTTATAAAAAGACTTAGCGTAAAAAGTTATAGGTTGTAAAATTAGCTGAAAAATAATAAATCCTGCTAATAAAAGTAAGAAGAGGGTTAAATCACGCCACAGGTAAAGCCAAAAATCGATAAAAATTTGGCTGGTTTCATAAATTATAAACGATAGCAATAAACTGGCGATAATTAAATAAATCTTAACCGGAGATTTTTTAAAAATACCGGTTAAAAAGTCATTCGTTTTGGTTAGATGCTTTAACAGCAAGTAACCTAATAAAGCCATAACTAAAGTTAGGGCCATAACAAAACCTATTATGCCTAACTGGGTATAAAAATTTTCATTAAGGGTTAAGCTGTGCTGCCAAATCATGGATATGCTCAATAAAAACGGGCCGTTCACCGGCAGTTAAGCTGCGGCCGCTGGGCATATTGGCTACGGCAACTGCCGGGTTAAGGCGCACGCCGTTGCGTCTTATCTCGTAATGCACGTGCGGCCCCGTCGATTGGCCGGTAGAGCCGATATAACCAATGGTTTGTCCTTGAGCAACTCTGGCCCCTACAGGAGCTAGGTTGTTAAAGCGCGACATATGGGCGTACAAAGTTTCGTAGCTGTTGTTATGGCGAACCACCACATAGTTACCGTAGCCGCGAGCGTCCCAGCCGCGGTGTACCACCACGCCATCACCGGCGGACATAATCGGCGTGCCCATTGGAGCGGCAAAATCAAGGGCCGGGTGGTGCTCGGTAAAGCCGCTTATCGGGTTGCGTCTGGTGCCGAAGCTGCTGGTTAAGCGGCCGCCTTGCACGGGGGTTAATAGTAAAGCGCGGCGGATACTTTCGCCGTTTTCATCAAAAAAATCGCCATCAAAGCTATAAGCTTGGCGCGGCTGGCCGCGTGTGGTAAGTTTAACGGCCAGTAGGTTACCGGTACCAACCACATTACCGCGTGTGTCAACAAGTTCTTCGTAGATAACGGCCAGCTCATCGCCGGCAAAAATATCACGCTGGAAGTCGACCGAAAAGGCAAAAATATCAAAAATTTGGGCTAAACGATTAGCCGGTATCCCTACCTCGAGGCCGGCTTGATAGAGGCTGGTGCGCACCACCCCTTGCTTTAAAGTTGGTTGCGTTAAAGTTAAATTAACGGTTTCGCTTACCTTAAACGAGCCGTCGGGCTGCCTAAGGGCCGTTACACGGTTGCTGTTGCGCAGAGGGATAATAACCGAGTGCAAAGTATCGCTGCTTATACCATCAACATAACTGATGATAACGGGTTGCCCCACCTGCAATAATCTTAAATTGACAGCCCCTTGCAGGGCGGCAATAGCGCTATTAACGCCGGAGCGGTCATCAATACGGTTATTAATGGCATTAAATAATACCTCGCCGCTGGTTAAGTTAAATTCCATACCGCTTAAGCGGGGTTGGATATTGTTTTGCTCTAATATTTCAAAAACAGCCGGCGGCGCAAAAGTAAAGCTATAAGCCCCCAGTTCTTCGGGGAGGATTAAAGAAGAAATGATTAAATTAACAGCAACGGCGATAATGGCAGCTAAACTAATAAAAGTCATAAAAATGGCCATTAAAGGTTTTTTAGCATTTTTATTTTTAGCTTTACCTACAAAGGTAAGATAACTATTTTTTTTACGAGTGGGCGAGGTAAAGTTAATAGCCATGTTACTGCATTAGCTCCTTTATAATTTATCGGCAATTTTTAGCTTAACATAACTTGAGGATTTAAGCAACTATTTTATTCATTTATTTTATAGCTAAAATATCTTTAGTTGTAAAATTTAAAACCTTAAAAAGACACCCAGCTCGAACAGGGCGCTGCTTTGGCTAAAATCGTTTAAAACAAGGCGGCTGTTAAGGCTGGTATAAGCCGAAGCATAATGAGTTAAAGCGTAATGTACCGTGCTGTTTACCAGTAACATTGTATGGGCTAAGCCGCTGTAAGCCCAATTACGGGCCGTTTCCTCGCTCCAAATATGTACGGCTTGAGGCTCCGGGTGATTGCGATTTAAGTAACCGGTAACTTTGGCGGCATCGTTACCTTGCAGCAGTACCCCTAACGAGCCGGTAACAAAAAATTGGCTGTTTTGCCACTCGGCGCCGGCTTTAAGGTAAATATTATCACCGCCATAAGGAAAGGCCAAGTAATGTTCTATGACACCATTGTTGCCATCGTGGATATTTTTAAATAAAGTAAATTTACCTAGAGGCAACTCTTGCGACCGGCCCCAAATAAAGCGGCTGGCCCATAAAGCTTGCAAAGTAACGACTAAGCCGCCATCAAAGGCAAAGTTATCCATTGTAATAGTTTGAGCAAAAGGGTCGAAGCGCGGGGCGGTAAACCGTTCGCCGTTATCAAATATTTGCCAATCGGCCCCTAGATACAAAGCTATCGCCTGCGGGTTGCTATCTATGGCCTCCCACGGCAGCTGAAAATCATCTAAACTAAATTCAGCGTAAAGACGAATATTTTGATTGGTAAAAATCTTTTCAAAATCTAGGGTGATGGCCACATTAGCGGCGCTATCCATATAAAGATTGTGCCATAAATAAAGAGGGCTAATCACCGAAAGATTAAGCGGTTCGCCCATAAAAATCATTGTTTCGGTTAAGCCAAGCCGCCAGCTTTCGCGGCTAAAACCAAAACGATGGGCAAAAAACCAGCGCGAATTTTGCTGCAAATGCAGAGCGCCTTCGGGCTGCCACGCTAAAAATTTTTCGAGCGCCCGCTGTTCATCGCTGGCGGCCCAAAAATTAAAATGTAAACGACCGTTACTTAGCTGCGGGTTAAAGCTAAACCATACGCCATCAAAATAAGGCACGTCGCGCCCCGCTACCAAGCTGTAGTCGCCGGCGCCAAAATGCCAGCGCGAACGGCCAACGATGACATTAATTAAATCGCCGCGATAAGCAAAAAAGCCTTGCAGCGGTACGGTAGCGTTAATAGAGCCCACAAAACCATCGTTGTAAGGAAAGTTAGAGAAAGAAGGATTATCGGTAAAAACATCGATATGCTGTTTTAAAAAATCGACATCAACATAAAGCTGGAAAGGCGCATAGTTATAATTAAAGGCAAATTTAGAGAGCCTAGTTTGATTAAAAAAGTTTTGAATGGTAAATAAATTAATGGCTTCGTCATTAAAGTTAGCGCTGCTTAACCTAAAAGCCGGTGTTAGCTCTATAGTAAATAAGTTTCCAATAGCAAATAATTTATAGTAAGGCAGTATTAAAAAAATGGTTAGTAAAATAATTTTTTTGAACATTTTAAAAAGGTAAACTATTGCTTAATTTTAGTCAAGATAGGAAGAAGTTTATTTAATTATCTTTTAAGGCTTCTTCTAAATGTTTAATTACTTCTAAAGCTTTATCGTTACTAATTTTAGCCACTTTAGCAAGAGCGCTGCCGTCTTGTTTGCTAATGGTTTCTAAGCTGCCAAATTCGGTAAGCAGCTGTTTAGCTTTTTGCTTGCCAATACCTTGCACGCCCTCTAAAGTATTAAGTTTTAAAGTACCGGCACGTAATTTTTGGTTGTAAGTGGTGGCAAAACGGTGAGTTTCGTCGCGGACGGCTTGCAGCAACCTAAGTTCGGCCGAACCTTTAGCTAAGATGATAGGTGCGCTTTGGCCAACAATAAAAACTTCTTCTTCGCGTTTGGCTAAACTGGCTAAAGATAACTCTTCTTCTAGGCCTAAACTTTTTAATACGTCGTAAGCTGCTCCTAATTGCCCTTTACCGCCGTCAATTAAAAGTAAATCTGGTAACGATTCGCCGCCGTTAAGCAGTTTGGTAAAATGCCGGGCCACAACCTCGCTGATAGATTGATAATCGTTAATTTCGCCGGCCGCTAAACTTTTAATTCTAAAGCGGCGGTAATTTTTTTTATTGGGCAGGCCATTTTTAAAATTTACCAAGCTGGCTACCGTGTAATGGCCGTTAAGCTGGGCTATATCTATGCCTTCAATAACTTTGGGTAAGCTGTTTAACTGTAAGGCTTGTTTTAAACCCTCAAGGGCATCTTTTTTGTTGGTTTCGCGCATTAAATCGTACATAGCGTTATCAAAGGCCATACGCAGCAGTTTAACATCACGTTCGTTAAGCGGTTCGTTAACGCGTATTTTTTTACCGCCTTCTTCCTGAAAAAAGCGGCTGTAATCGAGGTTATGCGGTAATTTTTCGACAATAACTAAGTTGGCGCGTTCGGCTCTGTCTTGCAGGTAATAACGCACTAAAAACTCGTTAAGGGCATGGTAAGGTTCGCTTAGGCTATGGGCTTTAAAGAGTTCTTTATGTAAAAGTTTACCATCACGCACATGCAGCACCACAAAACAATATAAGCCTTCGCTGCCGGCAAATCCCAAATAATCGCTGTTATTGGTATTATCTAATTCTTCTACACTTTGTTTTTGTAAAGTGTTTTCGATGGCCGTAATGGCATCACGCAGTAAAGCGGCACGTTCGTAATTTAGCAGGCCGGCCGCCTTAGCCATATCTTGTTTTAACTCTTTAATAAAACCGGCCGTTTTACCGCTTAACAAAGCCTTTATTTTGTCAATTTCGGCCGCATAATCTTCTTGGCTAATTTTGGCGTTACAGGGGCCTAAACATTGATGAATATGGTAATATAAGCAATTATAAGATTTTGTGCGCAAAGGGATAGCTTTGCATTTACGCAGCTTAAAGGTTTTATTAATAACTTGCATGTAGGCCTCTAGGTGGCCTAAAGGATAGGGGCCAAAATATTCGCTGCCGTCTTTAATTAAATTACGGGTAGAAAATAAAGCCGGGAAGTCTTCGTTGGTAATACGCACATAAGGGTAGCTTTTATCGTCTTTTAAACTAATATTATATTTGGGACGGTGCTTTTTAATTAAATTATTTTCCAGCACTAAAGCTTCGTATTCGCTGTCTACCGTGATGGTTTCAACACTATAAGCGCTGGCCATTAATTGACGGGTTTTAAGATAGTAAGCTTGTTGATGCGGCTCTTTGGGGGCTTTATCGATAAAGTAGCTTTTAAGGCGGTTTTTTAAATGTTTGGCTTTACCTACATAAATAACCTTACCGCCTTTATCTAACCATAGATAAACACCGGCCGAAAGAGGCGCATCATTGACGGCCTCTTTCAGTTTATTTAAATGCTCTTTATCCTCTAACTCCATTAATTACCGGGTAAAACTATACCTTGCTCCTCTAAAATAATCCGATACCTATCAACTAAAGCTCTTTCGTTGTTAAGTAGTTGCTCTAAAATTAAGTTGCGGGCATGCTGTTCGTTAACGCTTTGTTGCAAGGCGGCCAGTTGGGCTTGAGTTTGCCTAATCACATTTAGTTCGGATTGTAAATTGGCAACCATCTGCCGTTCGCGGTTATACATAGCCGTTAGCTGGGCCAATTCGCTTTGGATAGTATAGCTTTGGGCTACAGCTTCGTCAAGCTCGCCGACTAGCCTATTTAATGAAGTATGCAGCTCGGCCACTTCGGGGTTGTGGTAAATCCCAAAAAAGTTAGGGTCGGGCAAATTAAAGTTTTCTATCATTACCCGGTTAATAACGCTTAATTCGTTACTACTTACGGCTAAGCCATTTAAAGCAAAGGTAACTTCGCGGCCGGCTTCGGCTAATTGTAGGCTTTGCCTGCCGTCGGCGCTAAAGGCTTCGACACTGCCGCTTAAGATAGCTAAGATAGTTTGGTCGGCGTTACTGCGCACCAAAAATTCGGTGCCGCGTACTCTAAATTGATTGGTGGCGGTTTGCACGATAAATTCTTCGTTTAAAACTTTTTCTACTTTAAAAACCGCCGAACCGGTAATAACCCTAGTTACAATATCGTTTTGGTTAGCCCTAGTAACGCCAACGGTACTTTGGTTACCGGCCGACATCGTGGCATTGTTAAAAAAACGCACCTGCGCAAAACCGTTAATACCGGTTTTAATTAAATCGTGCTCAAATAATAACATGCCTTCTTCGGCTTTAATAGCGGCATCGGCCCGGATAACAACGACATCGCCGCTTACAGATACAATAATTGCTTGCTCGTTACCGCCGGCTAAACTTTGTAAAGTAGCGCTTTGGTTACAAGCCGCCATAATAAAGATTAAACAAATTAAGCTCACAAGTTTTTTCATTTTTTACCCTTTTTTTATTACTTAGCTACAATATACACAAAAGCTTATTAAAAGGCAATATAAGCAAAAAGTTGGTATAAACAGATGGATAGTTAATTATGTTGACAATCAGATTAAAAGCATATATAATTTAAATATGTATGGCTAAAGAAATAATAGTTGAGTGGGACGAAGCTAAAAGGCAAAGTACCCTTAACGAGCGTGGCTTAGATTTTGCCGATGCCATTTACATTATTAACGACCCTAGTAGGGTGGAGCGTATTGACGATAGGCACGATTACGGTGAGGTTCGTTATATTGTTTATGGGTTATACCGGAGTGAAGTGATTTGCCTTTGCTACACAAAACGTGGCGAAGCCTACCGTATTATTTCTATGCGCCGTATTCATAAAAAAGAGAGGAGGAGGTATTATGGCATTAACGAGAGTTAAATATGTTATAGATAATGGTGAAATTGTTTCTGTAGATAAAGAATATGGCCTTATTGATAATGAACCACTTAAATCTGCCATCGAAGACGATAGTCCTATGCCAGATAAAGAATGGTTTGTTAAAGCAATACCGCTAAATGATGAGCGTTCTACAAAAACAAGTAAAAAGAAAACGGTATCGATTCGCCTTACTCAAGCTTATCTTACCGAGCTTCGTAAAAAGAAAGACTGGCAGACGCGTTTAAACAAGAAAATAGGCGAATGGCTAGCCTCTGGGGCGTTATAATCTCTTAAAAAAATTAGTGTAAAACCACCTTTAAAAAGAGGTGGTTTTTTATTTACAGTTAATCATTATTTTTTTGAAATATTACTGCAAATTAACGTAACTTGTTATAAGAGAATACCGTGTAAAGCCTTTTTAACTTACTTGACAGATATTCTCCTTACAAGGTAAATTGTAAACACCTATGTGGACGCGCGCCAATAAACAACACCTTGCTGCCGTTAGCCTTTATTTATTAAAAGACGAGGTGAAACACCTTACCCTTAGCAGCCGCTTTCATCGCGGCGGCCGTAGGTTGTGGCCTAGCGGGCAGCTGGTTTTTGTTAATCTGGAGCAAGATTATAGCGTTAGCGGAGTGGTATTGGCCGATAGCAAAGGGTATTTGCTGACAAGCTTTAACCCGGCCCTTAAACACGATTTTACTCGGGTTATATTGGCTATTAATTATAGTATCAAAGTATTTTGTATGATAGGCCAGCCGGAAGAGCTGCAATTTTTTTATGGTTTTTTTTACGATAATCTCTCTGTAGTGGTTGATTATACCTTAATGAACTATCATATTTGGCAGCCTTTGCCGCGTGTTACTTTAAAGCTTAATTGTAAATTGTTAGAGAGTACCACCAGTCATTATAAAGCTTTATTGCCTCTAGAAGAGGCTTTTTTAAGAGAAGAAGTTATTATAAAAAATACTAAAAATACCGCCAGTATCGAAAAAATCTTATCTAAATACCGTAAACGTTTGCAAAACGAGCGTATGTTTCATTTAGTTATAGATAAAAAAATAGTAACTAAAGCTGGTTTTACTGCCGAAGCTTACCATTACGATATGCTTGGCGGGGTTTTTACCGTAACGGATTATCGGCGGCAGGGTTTAAGCACCGCTTTAGTAGCCGCTATGCAGGGTAATGCTAAACGGCGCGGTAAAGGTGTCGGCCTTTTTGTTAAAAATGGCAACGAAGCGGCTTTGCAGCTTTATTATAAAAATGGCTTTAGCAAGGTGGGTGTTTTGCAGGTAATTTATACTAATAAATGAAATAAACCCTTTGTCTTGACAAATAATTTGAAATAGTATACGGTTATATGGGATTAAGAGGGCCGATAAATTATGTAATCTTTTTTACTAAAGAATAAACCCAGCCATCAAATTAAGAAAGGACCACTCAAAATCCCTTTCGCTAGTGAAGGAGATTTTGGGTAGTATCTATAAATAAATAGTAGTCAATAACTAACTATGACTGGTAAAAAACTGCTCCAGCTCGTCTTTAGGCCTTAACCCCAAACTATTGGCTATGCTGTGGCCGTCTTTAATAATGTGTACGGCAGGGATACTTAGCACCTTAAAGCGGCGGGCTAAATTTTGGTTGCCATCAACATCTACCTTAGCAAAAATAAATTTATCACCTAGTTTGCCGTCCAGCTCCTCTAGGATAGGGCTTAAAGCACGGCACGGACCGCACCAATCGGCCCAAAAATCTACCACGACAGGTTTATCGGCTTTAGCTACAAAATCTTCAAAATTGCTTTCGTTAAGTTCTATCAATTTACTTCTCCTTTAAGCGCCTTCTTTAGGGTAATTAAAAGTAAGGCACTTGTTTAATTTGACCATTATAGCATATATTAACTTATTAATGGTATAGCTAAATAAAATATAATAAGGAAAAACCATGCAGACAATATTAATAGTAATAAAAGGTTTATTAATTGCTGGGGTAAGCGTTATGCCCAGTATATCGGGCGGTACTTTAGCCATTACTTTAGGGCTTTACGACCGCCTAGTTTACTTAGCCGGCAATATTTTAAGCATAATGCGCCATAAAAATGAACGATTAGAGGCTTTAAAATTTTTAATACCTTTTGCTTTAGGCGGTTTAATCGGTTTAATAACTTTTGCCCGCTTAATTAGATTGTTAATAAATAGTTACCCGCAATTTGTACAGCTTTTTATGGTAGGGTTATTGGCCGGCAGTTTACCTTTAATTATTAAGAGAGCAAACTTTAGCAAAAATGTCTTCTTAGTAAAACAGTTATTAGCCGTTTTAGTGGGGATTGTTTTTATGACGGCTTTTTTTCGCCTTAATAACGGCAGCGCTTTATCGACAGAAGGCTGGCAGCCGCCTAGCTTTAATTTATTTTACGGTTTAAAAATCTTAGCTGTTGGTATTATAACGGCGGCCGGTATGGTGATACCGGGTTTATCGGGTAGTTTAATTTTAGTTATTTTGGGCGAGTATGCCAACACGTTGGCTTTTTTTAACCAAATCATCGATGCCGCCGGTAATTTGTTACGCGGTAACTTTAACTGGGCTGCTTTGTGGCCGGCCGTTTTATTTATGACCTTACTCTGTTTAGGGTTAGCGCTAGGTACGGTCGCTTTTGCCAGATTAGTTAATTATGCCTTAAAAAAGCAGCCGTCTCTAAGTTTTAGCTTTATTTGTGGCGTGCTTATAGCCTCTGTGGTGGCTCTTTGGCCGCCGTTAGCCGTTAACTTTACGTTATTTATCGGCTTAATTTGCGCTTTAATAGGTTTTATTTTAGCTTATACGATGAGCAGGTTAAATAGTTAATTTGAGCTCCAAATTTTTAGATTTATTGTCGTGTTCGTGGTATTTAAATAATTTCTTAATGATATTAGGTTGAGCAAACCGCTGAGTGCTGGCGGCAAAATATTCCACATAGTGCCGCACGGCGGCATCGCTCAGGTAATTTAAAATGGCTTTTGCTTCGGCAAGGCTATCGGCAGGGATAAAAGCATACATCGATTGGTCGGCTTGCCATTCGCCGCTAAAGATTTGCGGGGCAAAAATGGCGGCCCCTGTGGTGCGCCAAGCAACTTTATAAGCTGTAAAGCTATAAGGGCCAACCCCTAATAAAGTATAATAGCGCGGACTGCGGGTATAGCTGGCCAGTAGCTGGCCGGTACGGCTGCGTAAGGCCGCTTCTTGTTTTAATAAATATTCGTTGACAAGTTCTAAACTTTTGGTGGCTAACTTATCGGGGGTGATAAGCCTAGCATCTCTTTCGTAAGGTAAAAAGACCCACTTTCTTGCTTCGGTAGCTCCTTTAAAGTTATCCGACGACATTAAAGGAAAAACAAATTTTTTAGGTAATTTAGTTTCGATGCCGTGGTCGTTACTTAAAATAACGGTATTTTTATTAAAAATAGCCTGATTAAAAATAAATAATTTATTACGGCCGCCGGTGTTAATGCCGGAACGCGGCTGCTGCCTTTTATGAATAGCCATTAAAGGAAAGTTAATAGTTGGCGGCGGAGAAACCTCTTGCCACTGCTGCGTATCGGTGGCAAATTCGTAGTAAATGGGCGGAGTTGTCGATAATTTAACAGCTTTTTGTTTTTGAAAAAAAGCAAGTAAATAAGAGTGGTTAATAGGGAAAACTTTTAAATTGGTAAAATAATATATAGATGTTAAATTAGCTTGCATACTAACATGAAATTTACAAAAATATTTGTGCGAAACACTTTGAAAGAGCGAAGTAGGTAAAAAAGCGGCCACTATACCTTTATTTTTTAGCCAATCTTGCGAGGCAATAGCCATAATTAACGCCGAAATATCCACGCGGTTAGTGCCCCATAACATTTCGTTGGTAGATTCTATCAATTTGTAACGGGCATAAATAGGTTTTAAACTTTCGGCATAATCTTTATTAAGGTTGGTAAAGCTGGCCCATGGCGGGTTGGCCAATAAAATATCGGCTTTAATAAACGGTTTGGTAAAACAAAAATCACCGCAAATAAAATTACTTTTATGCAGCTTAAGATTGTATTCTCTTAAAAAATTAAACCAACTATCCAAATTTTTTTTCTCTTGCTCTATGCCGTAAAGATTAGCTATAGGCAGTTTAGCCAAAGGACAGCCCAGTATTAAGGCTTCGTCTATTAAAGCCCTAAAAAGATGCCCGGCCCCCATAGTGGGGTCTAGGATAATGGCTCCGTTAAGCCATTTTTCGACAATTTGGTGTTGTTTAACTGCGAAACGCCCCCACAAAGTAGGAGTGAAAAATTCGGTACCTTTAACTTGTTTTTTAGCCAAAATTAGCTCGCTCTAGTTACAAACTAGAAACCCCCTTTGCTTTTTATGCGCAAATAGCTAGGTACGGCTTCGTTAAATTCTTCACGTTCTTCGGTATTTATACGTTTACCGCCGCCGGTTAAATTATCCCAAGCATCGGCAGCTATAATCCCGTTACGGTTTAGTTCCAGCTGAGCGGTGCCCTTAATAAAGTTATCATAGTTTTCGGCGGGAAAGCTGTAATTAGGCTCGCCAATTAAATTATCGTTATTTTTTTCTTTGCGGGTTGCCGCCGGGTGGGTCAGCACCACTCGCTTTTCGCTGCGGTTAAAGCCGGTGGCAATAATGGTAATATGCACTTCATCGCGTAAGTTATTATCAATAACTAAGCCATATTTACTTATGGCGTTACGGTCTACCAATTTGCTTAGTTCGGTGGTAATTTCGGCGTATTCTACCATACTAAAATCATCACCGGCGGTAATATTTACCAATAAACCCTTTGCCCCTTCAATATCGCTGTTTTCTACCAGCGGGCAAGTTAAAGCTTGTTTTAAAGCGTCTATAGCCCGGTTATCACCTTTGCCTACACCACGCCCCATAATGGCTTCGCCCTGAAAATTCATCACGCTTTTAACATCGTTAAAATCTACGTTAATATGGCCGGTGTGGTTAATTAAATCGACAATCCCTTGCACCCCAATAAATAATAACTCGTTGGCGGCGGCAAAGGCATCAAGCATACTTTTCTTTTTATCGGAGATAGCCAATAATTTTTCGTTAGGAATAATAATTAAGGCATCGGTATATTTGCGCAGGTTTTCCAGCCCTTCTTTGGCTACGTCCATTTTGCGGCTGCCTTCAAAACTAAAAGGCAGGGTTACAATGGCTACCACTAAAGCGCCGCCTTTTTTGGCAATTTCGGCCAAGATGGGCAAGCTGCCGGTACCGGTACCGCCGCCCAGCCCGGTGGTTAAAAACACCATATTAGCGCCATGAATAAGCTTTTCCAGTTCGGCACGGTCTTCTTGAGCGGCGCGGCTGCCAATATCGGGGTTACCGCCGGCGCCCAGCCCCATCGTTAAGTTTTGCCCTAAAGGAATACGCACCGGGGCTAAACAGCTGCTTAAAGCTTGCATATCGGTGTTAATGGCAATAAATTCTACCCCATCGATGTGCGATTTAATCATTTGATTAAGGGCATTACAACCGCCGCCACCGGCACCAATTACTTTAATATTGGTACGGCCGCTTACGTGTTTAAACTTTTCAGCTACAACTTGTAATTTTAATCCTGTCATTAAAAGCTCCCGCCGTTTAAAAAAAATCTTTTACCCATTTAACCAAATTAAAGCTATCGCTTTTAAGGGGTGTAGAGCCGGTTTTTTTATTATGGCCTAAAATTTCTTTTTTTTCAATTGGTTTATCGATATTTGTCATAATATTTTTTTTACATAAACCAAGCACACTACCATAACTGCTGCCGCGCTCGTTGCTGGCCAATTTTTCTAGGCCGCTCACGTAACCGTTACGCGCCGCTTTATCAAATATTTTACTAGCCAGCTCGGCGCTGCCGGGCAGCTCGTTGCCACCGCCGCCAATTACTAAGCTATTGGTATAAGCCAGCCACCCTTTGTTATGCATTACCTCTTTGGCTACGCTATAAATTTCGCTCATACGGGCGGTAAGTATATCGCAAATATAATGCTCGCTTACCGAGCGGGGGTTGCTGTCGGCATTGCCGGGCAAATAAACAAAATCTTCGCGCTCCAGTAACGGCTTATAACAAAAACCGTGCTTTATCTTTAAATTTTCGGCTAATTCAAAAGATATTTTTAACATATAAGCTAAATCACCGGTTAAAGTAATGCCGCCAATGGGTAAAGTGTAATTAAAATAGCAGTTCCCATGCTGATAAAAGCTTAATTTAGTGTTAGCGCCGCCAATATCGATAAATAAAGTACCGTTTTCGCGCTCGCCGCTGCTTAAAATAACTCCCGCCGCAGCAAGGGGCGAATAAACCAAAGCCAGCGGCATTAGGCCGCACCTCTTTATAGCCGAATAAATATTATTTAACAACGTGCCGTTAGCTATAATAATATGCGACATAGCCCTTAACCTAACGGCTACCATATTAATAGGGTCTTTAACTTGTTCGTTATTATCGACGGCAAATTGTAAAGGAATGGTGTGGGCAATAACTTTATCATCACTAATCGGAATGGCCTCCGATTGTTTAACGACCAGTTCTTTATCTTCTTGGGTAATAGCCCGCCCTTTGCCGCGTAAATCGATGGCCATAACGCCATCGCTGTTAAAGGCCTCTAATTTTTCGCTGCTGTAGGCTACATAACATTCTTTAATAGTTATACCTGTTTCTTCGGTTACAGAGTAAATAAGTTTGTCTAAGGCCGTTACCACCTTTTCCATATTAACAATGGCGCCTTTTTTAAGGCCATCGGCCGCTATCTCTTTTAAACAAATTAACTCTAGCCCCTCGGCGGTTTCTTCGCACAGGGCCATTTTAAAGCTATAGCTACCTAAATCGATACCGGTTATTATCATTTACTTACCTTACAAATACTATTTCATCGGTTCTAAAATCGATATTGTAATCGCTTAAAATATTTAAATTATTTAATAAATTTAATACCACGATGCTATTATATAAACGAGCCGAGTTAAAATTAAGCGGCCAAATGGCTTTATTGGGTAAATCTATAAAACTTACCCATAAATTGTAATGACCAAAGTTATTTTGTACAATATCGATACTCTCTATTAAAGTAAACAGCAAATAGTTTTCGCGCTTTAAAAAAGAAAGATTGGTTAAAAAATCTTTAAAATTATCACTTACCTCGATGGTGCCGTTGTTATTGCTAAAGCTTAAGCCGCTAATTAACGGCGGCATTAACTCGCTGCGTGCTATCGTGCTAAAAATTTGGCCGTTAGCATCAATAAAGTGCGGTATGTGGCTGTCGTCTATAAAAGCCGCTATCGAGCTATGAGCAACTAAGCTAATATAAAGGGTGCGGCCGCGCCGTTTTTCTACCACTACATTACTTAAAGAAATGCGCTCTGTAATTTGCTGGGCCACCAGCTGCGGGTTAATGGCAGCAAAGCTGGTATCGTAACTAAGCCCTAAAATGTCAAGGATAAATTCATCGCTTACATCAATATTACTATTAAGCACAATCCGCCGTAAAGCGGCGCTGCGCGGGTCGGCAAAAAAATATAAATATTGCAAGGGGATAAGGGCTATAAGCACAACGATGACGATGTGTCTTTTAGTAAACTTCAACTTTTATCCCCCCTTTGTTCGTTATGGGTAATTTTAGTACTTCTTGATAAATTAAGCAAGAAGCCGCTCATCATTAAAGTAACTACCATGTTACTGCCGCCGGCGCTAAAAAAAGGTAAGTTAATACCGGTAACCGGCGCCCACCCGCTTACAACGAGCATATTTAAAAAAGCGCTGGCGCTTATAATAACGGCCAAACTTAACATAAGTATACGCTCATAGCTGCGGTTGTGCAACAAGCTAAGCTGCCAGCTGCGTAAAACTAAGGCGGTAAACAGGGCAATAACGGCGGCTATACCGATTAATCCTAACTCTTCGCCCACAACGGTAAAAATGTAGTCGCTGCTTACCATACTCATACGGCCAAGTTCAAAAGTACCTTCGCCTAAACCTACACCAAATAAGCCGCCGGCCTCTATGGCGGCACGGGCATTAAGAGGCTGCCAGCCGAGCCCTTGCGGGTCGCTGCCCGGATTACGCCACGCTATAATGCGGTTAAAGCGGTAGCCGGTTAGCCAAATAGTCGGGATAGCTAAAAGAGCTAAGGCCGTTACCTCGCCGATAATGTAACGCATATTTACGCCGCTTAAAAAAAAGATGACGATACTGATAGCAAAAATAAAGGCGGCGGTAGAAAAATCGTTTTGAGCATAAATGGGCAGTACCATAATAAAAGTCATTATCGCCGGTTTAATGGCCGACAGAGCGCTTTTTTCTAATAATTCTTCTTTTCTAAAAAGTACACGGGCTAAATATAAAGCTAAGGTAAGTTTTGCTAATTCGCTAGGCTGAAAGCTAAAACCATTAAGCACAATCCAGCGGCTGCCGCCCCTGATGGCCCCAAATACCCCCGTTACCGGCCATATATTTAAAAGCACGGTTATTACCCATAGTAAAGGTGTAATTTTAAAGAAAAATTCTATGCGTATAAAAATAATGACTACAGCAAACACTATGCCCACTAAAGCGGCTTGCAGTTGCTGCGTAATAAAATGAAATTGGTTATCGGGCTGATAGCGGGTAGAAAAATGAAAGTAACTAGAAAAACAAATAACAAGACCAAAACAAAGTAAACTAAGCAAAATAAAGAAGAGCGGAGCATCGATAGCGTCGCCGCGATGAAAAGCAAAGGCCGAACGCCAGCTTAGTTTACTTAGTTCACTTTTTTTATCATTAAAAAATTTCATTTAACCAACCTGATGAATTAAGAAGTAATAATTAAAAATTAAGAAAGAATAATCATTTTTTATTAATTTTTGCTTTTTAATTATTAATTAATTTTAAGAGTACTTAAAGCAATAAGGGTAAACATTATACCGATTATCCAAAAGCGGGTTACTATTTTAGTTTCGCTCCAGCCCAATTTTTCGTAATGGTGATGGAGCGGCGCCATCTTAAAGACACGTTTCCCTTCACCATATCTTTTTTTGGTGTATTTAAAATAGACGGTTTGTATAATTACCGATAAAGTTTCCAGCACAAAAACTCCGCCGATAATAATTAACAGCAATTCTTTTTTAAGCATAATAGCTAATAAACCTAAAACCCCGCCAAAAGCTAAACTGCCGGTATCGCCCATAAAAACTTCGGCCTTGTGGCCATTATACCACAAAAACCCTAAGCAAGCGCCGCAAACGGCGGCAATAGGAATGGCCAGTTCGCTGGCGCCGGGTATAAAAGGTATTAATAAATAACCGGCAAAAATGGCGTGGCCACTTACATAGGCAATAAGCGCAAAAGTAGCAAAAGCAAATAAAAGCAGGCCCGTTAACAGGCCGTCTAGCCCATCGGTAAGGTTGGTGGCATTACTTACTCCCACCATAATAAAGACGGCAAAGGGAATGTAAAGGTAATGCAGGTTAGCTACGGCCTCTTTTAAGATAGGCACAAACAGTAAACTTTGAAAGCTGTTGCCGGCAAAAAAACCATTATGCCACATAAGCACCAGCACGATGATGAGCGAAATAGTGATTTGCCCCAAACTTTTTACTTTGCTGCTAATGCCATCGCTGTTAGCTTTTTTTATCTTTAAATAATCATCTATAAAACCTAAAGTCCCAAAGGCTAACAAAGCTATAATAAATAACCAAGTGTAAAAGCTGGTTAAATCTTGCCACAATAAGGTAGAGACGACTACGCTAAGTATCATTAACGCCCCACCCATTGTGGGTGTGCCTTGTTTACTTAAGTGGCTGGCCGGGCCATCGCTGCGGATACTTTGGCCAAATTTAATACGATGCAACCACTTAATGACTGCCGGCCCGGCAATAAAGCTAATAAGCAAAGCCGTAATAATAGAATAAGCCGTGCGAAAAGTAATATACTGAAAGATATTAAAGAACGATTGGTGCTCTACCAACGGGAGCAATAGCCACTTAAACATAGTTACACTTTAACATAAATAAGCGTTAGTGGCTAGACCGATGATTGTTTTTACATAATATTAGATGGTGAGAAAAAAATATTTTAAAAAAAAGGTTAAAAGCGCTTGACATTTTAAAGAAGGCGTGTTAAATTACTCCTCGTGCTTGCGAAAGCCTTGAGAGAGGATATGGCTGATAGCCGGGAGCGAGTGCGGCGGTAATCAAGATTAGTGAAAGATT
>Ga0131853_10006220_pt1 | contig 21571 bp, 16 predicted proteins | sample TergutLab28metaG_FD_92764 | JGI IMG/M metagenome (GOLD analysis project Ga0131853, IMG submission 92764) | Labiotermes labralis P1 segment gut microbial communities from Petit-Saut dam, French Guiana - Lab288 P1 (version 2) (version 2) | ecosystem: Host-associated > Arthropoda: Insects >... | reverse complement strand
TTTATAGTCGGGAAGCATCCAGCTTGGTTCCGTTTTGGGGGAGCATTATCATGATATTTTTTCGATATTTTCCTCGCTCTCTCGCGATCAATGTCGGGATAGTTTGTATCATCAAATGAAATCCACCTAAATTATGAACATCTTCGCATTACGTTCGATGTCATATGGGACTACCGATGTAACTTTCACAGTTTGAAATGTCGGTCGATTAACCCTTTCAAGACCAAGATTAATGAGAATTATAATTAAAACGCTCAGCCCGAACCGCGCAGTAAACATTTCGTCTCGGTTACAAAATTGAATTAGTTAATGTTGTACACGGATATAACCGTTGCTTGTTCTGAGAACTATATGAAATACAAACTGTGGGAATTATTTTGAATTTCTGAATGTAGAATGCGCTGGTACATTTGGAACTGCTGGGCCACAGTGTTCTGGTAACAAAAGTAACCTATATAATAACAACAATACACAAGGCAGGTTCGCGCAGCATAAAAGACAGGCATAATTAAATAGCTTCAAATGAGATAAGAGTGGCTATATCAAGGTATTAAAACAGAATTAAAATCTAGACCTACTGAAAACCATGGAATATTAATCGGAAAGGGAGATTAGTTACCGCTGTGCTAACGTAACTGGTCATATGGCCCACATTCAATTAACTGTGTGACTTCCTACAATCAGCACAGAAGGAACTAAACGCACCGCACGTCTACTTAGAAATATCTTCCATTAAAAGTCACAGTGCTTATTGCTTATAAAATAACTCTGTAATGCTTACAAACTGCCGAGAGAGCTAAGTCGGTATAGTGACTTGCCTACGGGCTGTACGATCGATAAATCGGGGTTTCGATCCCCAGCAGGGGCAAAACAGTTCTCTCTTCTGTGCAGTGTCCATAACGGCCCTGGGGCTTCCTGTTCAACGGGTACCATGGGCTCTTTAGACAGTGGCAAAGCAGCCGTGACGTGAAGCTGACTACCTCAATCTAATGCAGGGGTTATAAATGCGCAAAGCTATATTTCCACTCCCCCATACATCATGGCATGGTACTTAACTGACCAAAGGGAGGCTTCACAAATGACACAAGTCTCGCTGGCCTATCAACGCAATGTCATAGCACTTATCCCATTTTGCAATGTTGGTTTATAGCAGTACCGTAAAAAGTTATAAGTAAACATTATTGCCCTCTGAGATGTGTGGCTGTGTAGACTGTTTCGCGACTTATAAACGTTTCAGATGAACCTGCTACCTCCATCTTCAAGGAAGAACACGCCGCGCGGGAAAATACGGTGCATATTATAAGACTGGGTGGGCAGAAGGCGAGGCTGTAAGCAAGCCAAAAGAAGATGGTGACTCTAGAAGAGGGCAGGGACATGCTAACCGTCTGACTACACGTAATCACATCACAGTAGACAAACTTTATGGATACCATGGCTGTGAACCTCCAAGCTTATGCTTTTAAGAATAAATAGTATAAAAGTAAGATCCTCTTATTTCAAGCATTACACATTAAAATCCATTATCAAAAGAACACTATAAAAACCATGCAACAGAATATACACCTCATTAATCACAAGTGAAAATGGTGAGTACCTTCTCCCAGTATATACATTATGTTTTAACTGGTCTTTTGATAAATCAATGTAAAGTAATAGTTGTGGGAGGTGTTAGCAAAAACTTTATGTACCTTCTAGCAAGCAAGATGAGGTTTTCACAGTGGTGTCACTGAAGATTCAGTTTTTAGGGGGTGTGATGCTATGGCATTGGAAACTACACACCCAACAACATAGTATCACATCAAGAACAACTGCTTCTTCATCTTGATCCCAACTGACATAGCCTTCTGTCTTTATGCCATATACAGTCCAAATTAAAATTCTCTAAAAGGCTGTAATATCTGTTCTGCTTAAAGGTTTATTCCCAAACAGAGATATAGGAATTCAAAACAGCAGCAGCACCCAGTTTAAAACTCAGCAATGACATAGGAACACAGGACACAGTACTATAAATTTAATGCTGTTGGCTCAAGAATTTACTTCAACTTCATATTTCTGAGGCCCACATATGTTAGGCAACAGAACAACAGTACTTATGGTCTTACACTTCACAGGAAAATCCTACTATTCAACTTAAAATTCCACAATTATAAGACAAACATCACTTAATTGTTTTCCAGACTCAACTGGGCAGATGTATGAGCAATGCCTTCTTTTGAGCACCCCTAGTCCAACACAACCAGAACAGGATATTACATCAGTGGCACCCACTATGAACAATTACCAGAACTCATTCCAGGACGTGACTTTTTATTTTTCCCTCATGTCCCAAATTGTTAAACTGTGATCCCTTAGATGAGTTGGTATCAACCATGTGGTAACCTTTCAAGGAGACAAATGTTACAACAGTTAAGCTGAAAAATGGCTATTCCCATTCACATCCATAACCATCAGGTTCAATTACCACCAAGGTCAGATATCAAATGGATGGGCCTCAGCCTGCAAAGTGATGGGTATGGACCGGTTCGCTTGGGGGTTTTGATTCCCAGTACATTACTGAAGCTTTATCTTCTCCAGAGACCACATATGGGCCAGTTCTCTGTATGTCCAATTGGTAATGTAGGCTCCCTCTACAATGTACACTGTGTAGGACTACATACACAGTCTACAAATGTCTCATTTTACATGTAATTCTCTTATGTATTTTAACATTTAACCAGTTTTAAACATTATGAAACTATATGTACATTTTTGTCAGTATGCATTTTGAAATTTTTTGTGAACCTCAGAATGGCCTACCATAGGCTGAAAACTGTCATTCTATTAAACGAAACAGAATTTAGTTGTGTTTACACTGTAATGTTTGGTTATTGACTCTCTCTACCATTAATCATTGGCTCCAGTGATCTTGTGTAACTTCTGCAATTATACTGGATTAATCATCTGATGGTTTCATGCCAAGAACATTTGTTTTAAGACATATGTTGAAGAGAATGTAAATACACATCCACCCCCAAATTCTCACAGTATTCTGTAGTTTTACGATACAATTCCAATACAATGTTGATTAGTGCTGCTTAGTACACAAGGAAATAGGCTTGGTAATGCCTAAACTGCATTCAAAAAATGAAGAGAAGGGAGGAATATTTATATTGTCTGCCACCAATATAAAACAATTAAACCACATTTCCACAGCTAAACAACCACTTCATCACTGCGATAAGATCAAAATCAAGTGTACAAATGATCATCACAACTGAAGAGTTAATGTATACTGTCCATCAAATAACCTTTGCAGTTAAAGTTTCACTGTAAATAAGTTGCTACTTCATCCAGTGGCCAACCCAGTACTCCATGTTGGCTACCAAAACATAGCTTCACGTCCTGATATGAACCACTACAAAATTCCATACTACAACCTCTGCATCATATTGGCCAGTTCTACACATTGCTACAAACAAATGTTGTAGTATCTGCAGACATTTTATGCACATATTTTAATGCATTTAATAACCCATCTATGTTTCTACCTTTGCTTTATTGATGTTCAGCAAATCCCTCAGGATAATCAAGACAGACTGAAACAAGTTGGAGTTATGAAAAATTGAGTGTAAAAATATAATTTTAAAATTAGTGCATCTGCTGATTTTATTGTGTGAGGTGATAAACTGTGTTTGTTACAAGACCTCCAGAAGATAAACAATAGAAATGAAAACAAGCCAATGTTTTTAAGAGGCTTTAATAAGACCCACTGCCAACTGTAGGTGCACTTAGATGGCTGAAATGCTTTAGATAAACAGGCATGCACCGCGTAACGATGTTTTGGTCAATGATGGACCCCACATACGACAGTGGCCCCATAAGATTATAATATTATAATATTATACTACTTACCATTGTGTTACAATTGCCTACAGTATTCAGTACAGTAACATGCTGTACAGGTTTTTAGTCTAGGCGCAATAGGCTATACCATATAGCCTAGGTGTTTAGTAGGTTTATAGCACGATGACAAAATTGTCTAACGATGCATTTCCCAGCATGTATCCCAGTCGTTAAGTGATGCATGACTGTAATTTAAGTATTTCTTTTTTCTATCAGACCCGTTTGCATATACAGCATACTAATTCCCATTTATAAAACCCTAAAACCATATACAGACCTTTCAACCCTGTCAATATCAGGTTCTTTCTGAAGAACTAAACCTCTCACACCTGGTTTTTGAAGCATGAGTATGCAAGTAGAGTATGTGTTTGCATTTCACATACAAGTCATAACAATTTTTATCTAAGTATGACATTTTCACCAGTAGAAATGAAAAAAGTATGTTCAAATTTTCCACATCTCTGCTACACTGTATTACTAGATAAGCATAAAGTATATACAATGCTAAGGTCTGAGATTCTGAAGAATATGGAGGTAGCACATTCCCCCAAAGCACTAGTAACCAACTAGCAGACTGCACTGGTTCATACACCAGATGACCATAATCTAAATACAATTCTAGTTACACACTGCAGTGTACATGGCAAACACTATGGCTAAGCATTGGAGACTTTGAACAAATACCTTAAAATAAAGCCAAAGATATAAAACTCTACTGCTGCAAATATGTCCCTATAAGTGCTGCAGAAAAAGTACTGATAAGACTTAATTCAACCAACAACCCACTGTACCACAATATGGGAACAGAACAGAACAGAAACCAACTGTTTTAGCTTTACCTGATGCCACTTCAGTATTGTATCTTATCGCATGCGCACGCACATACGCACACGCACACACACACACACACACACTGCCGATATTCGCATCAATAAGCAGCTCTTACACAATACACATGACAGTTCACTGATATTATACTGATAAGCACATCTTCATTTTCTGCAATATCTTCAGTTTCTAAGTAACAAATAAGAATGACACTGTACAGTTTCCATATTACTGTTTCTTATATTCCCATAATTATTTTGGTTCTCAACCCATTGAAATTCAGTCTTTAAATAAATAATAACTATTTTACACTGAAACATTGTTAACTGATTAACCAATGTCATAACTAGCTAAGCCTATGCTGTGTAGTAACGTACACTTGCAGTGAAGAAATACACTACACATGCACCAGTCATACAATTACAAAATAATAGCATAACATGCTCAGTGGACTGGCTACTGAGTTTCTGCTGCTCAGCTCTAGACACAACATGCAGTCTTCACTATCACTGTTGTTCCATTAGGCAAGTTTCAAATTTTAATTTCATTTTACTACAAATGAATGATGATTACAAAACTGCCAACAAAAATGTTGGAGTACACACCAATACATTTCAAATAAATGTCAAAGAAATCACAATCTACACATTGTTCCAAATAAAATCATTTTTCTACTGTACTGTGTCTTCTGCATCAACACTGTCATCTGGTAGCCCAGCTGGGATTAATACGTCCAGCTAAGAGTCAGTTTCAAAGTTCTGCTGGTTCTAATTTGATCTATGTTACCACTGGCTACATTTGGGACCAAACTGTTTCTCTTCGCATCTATCATTTACAATAGAAAGGTATTTGTATGTTTCAAATGTAAACATTCAGGTAAAATGTTAAACATAACCATGAAAGAGGCACCCAACCATAAGTACTGAATATCGGAATTTATTAAAGCAGGCTCAGTGAAACAAGACGACCACGAGCAAACATACTCCTTACATCCTACGACCATTCAGTACTAACGTGACATGACTATCTACTGATCCGCACTGAGTACAACACATTTCATACTTGTACATACGCATAAAGTAACGGATCGTGGAAAACAGTGTGACATAATGAACAGGTATTCACACACTAATAACCTTCGGCAGTCAGTCTTTCTCCGAATTATTTTCGACACTCTCCTCATTTATGAGTATGTAACAAATTCCCGGTGTCAACTGCACCAACGCGTTAAAATTCCATGAACGATGCTGCATTATTTTAATATTTACAAGCCCCAACGACGTACATTTGACTTTCGACATATCATGATCTTCCAATAAATCAACGGACAATTCGTTTTACAAAAAAATACAAATAATTCTACTGAGATTTACTTCGTTATAAAACGAATAATACATTACAATTTTATTAATGTGTAACGTAATCAGTTATGCACTTAATACGGCCAAAGTTCAGGAAGTGTCAAGGCGTGTGTATGAAATCGAAAGCTCATGAGTAAATACTTACCAGACACACATATATTACCTCCATATGTTAATCCATTTGTAAAGCACACTAAACGTTAATGCACTGTCATAATTACAACCTGTTCATTTCAAAAAGTACAAAAACTGCACGCACAAACATAGAAAATGGCGTTAACCATCTAGGCCTACATCACCGCCTCCTTCGAACTTGCGTGTTCGTAGCATGTTGGAAAGGTATCGTATGGCGTACGGTCATACTATAAAACAGTCTCTTAGGACATACAGTACAGTTCGTCCAATGTAAAACAGGCGTAATCTGAGACGGTCGTTGGCATAGAATCGTTGGTTCGTTTCAAGTCATGTTATTCAATTATGGCGGAGGATGCGGAGCAGGTATCATAATTTTGATGTTCTCGAATTGCTGACTACGAAGACTTCTGTCTTGTGGAATGTGACGCCATGAAGACTGGTATGTACAGCAGGTACCAACGTTTCGAATGAGTCTGCGGCCTCCATCTTCAGAGTAGTCCTGGAAGAGGACATGGACTGCCTTGAAATAGGACTCGTCAGGCTTCTGCGACACCGGTGTTATATACTAGTCTGTACGGTGTCATATTCTAGCAGACAGAAATCGTAAAAACAGTTACTGTACCTCACGGTGCTATTTACGTCCCATATTTCTTTTCATTTTAATAGTGGGAATGTTTCTGCGTTTCCCAATCAAATTTCTCTATAATGCTGACTCGTATTTCTGTATCCTTGATATGGATTGTTGTATTTGCCTTTCATTTGGTCATAGTACAGTATACTATTGAATTACATACACACCACTGATCGCTTTTAACATTCACAAATCTGTAGCAGATGTACAGCGGTCAGTGTGGGATACACGTGTAGTGAATTTGAATTAATACGGGACTTACCTGAACTTTGCTGCAACCACAGAAGATGTTTTATGAACTGATGGCAGTGCTGTTGAATACCTTGCTTGTTTCTGTGCCTGCTGTCAACCCCAAAAGAGACACCAAACCCCTCAAATGTAGTGGCAGGTACTATGAACCAACAGTTATGTTATCCATTCTAGGTACCTGCGATTACTGTGAAGGAGCCTTTAGATCTTGTCCGTCTGAGTTTAGATGAGCGAATATATGTGAAAATGAGAAATGAAAGGGAACTGAGAGGAAGACTTCATGTAAGTAAATTCGTATAACTGAGCTTTTTGGATTTCAGTTTTATAAAAACTACACCAAAAGTTCTCAATTTGCTGTAAGTATGTCTACATTATACCTGTTTCGAGGGGCACTGTTTATTTTAGTTTTCCTAACTAACTAGATCAAAATGCCTGCTTCAGTACTTTGTTTTGTTCTACCCACTTGTGTGCCAGTATGATGTCCACCATACATGGCAATACAGAAGTGTTTGTGATTATACACGCACCAGCATCTCAGAATATATGTTTGTAGAACAGAATCAGCAGTTGTGACTGGGCATATTAGTTTAATACTGATATGTGTGCCTTCATGTATGACCTGGCCTGCATATTTTATATGGTGGAAATACCCTATTGAATGAAGCTTACAAGCATTAATTGTGGCTGTACTAAATTTTTCAGGCATATGATCAGCACTTGAATATGGTGCTGGGAGATGCAGAAGAAACTGTTACCACAGTTGAAATTGATGAAGAAACATATGAAGAAGTGTATAAAACTACCAAGCGAAACATACCAATGCTGTTTGTACGTGGGGATGGAGTGATACTTGTGTCACCACCAATGAGAGCTGGTGTGTGACAACTTTGTAAAAATGTGTGTCATTTTGATTGTGCTATAAGACTATGTGTTTTTTTTTTACTTGAATTATAGGAAATGTAACTGAATCATAACAGCAGCCAATGTGACAATAAAACAGACTTTTTGTTTCTAGTATTTCTGGTTATGGCCCTTTTTCACCTCTGTCTGAAGGAGAGAAGGACTCGGCTTTCGAGAACATGAACAAAATAATGATGAATACTGTACAGCTGGTTATGGATTATAAGCGACAGTAGGAGCTTTTTTTTTTTTTTTAATTGACAAAAGAATTTGGTATGTTACTGGGGAAAGATAGGGAAAACATGCTAAAAACTCTGCTTTGGATTAGGTCATTTCAGAATTTATTCATGTGGAAGAGAAGATCAGTTCCTTTCACTTATGGAAGTGTTTTTTGTTTTGATTCAGTGACCAGTATAGCAGCAGTTGTGAAGATCCAGTGCTCTTTCACAAGGTACACTGCAAATGTTAGTTTACAACTCTTATATAGATTTAATTCATTTCCATGTAGTGTTTCATAGTCTCATTACATTGTTACAGTTGATATTGGTTGTTTAACTATTTTTATATACTACATATGGAAAAAATAACATGTATAAAATATATAGTTATATCTGTCTTAAATAATCTTATAACTTATTAATCTCTACTAATGGAATGCAATAACAGAAGTTAGAAGTTCTAAAGAGATTCTTATATATCTATAGTTTTCTTGCAGTGACTGCTTGTAGTGCCATGTGTTACAATTCCAAAGAAAAATGTAAGGAGCTTCTACAGTAAATATGGAATATGCGATTTCCTGGTGAATGCATGACAGAGAAATAGAAAATTTAGGACTTTTTCCAGAATATGCTTATATTATAAAATATGTGGAATCTGTTCACAAAGAGTTTGGGATATGTGGTTGTATAGAAGTCCTGTAGGTAATGCAAGACTGGAGGAGTGAGAAATCCTTAATGAGCTCATAAGGATAATGAAACTATTTATACTTGATATATTAGAGTGATGGGTGAGTGCATAGGTGATAACATTTTTTAGCTTGCATTGCATTTCAGCATATTTAAATTTAGTAGATTTGCCTACTCTTCTATCCAGCAAAGAATTTTGTTGTTGTGTGATTGTTATATCAGAAATAAATCTCTTATATTTTCCAAGTAATTAGATTTACAGATTATTTGTACTGTTTAATTGTAAGCAGATTTGGGACTGGTCCTTGGAGAACAAAACCCACTACTGTTTTAACAGATCAGCAAATAATGAAAAGATGGGAATCATTGCCCTCAATCAATAAAACAATCTTATCATATTGTATATTAATTTTAACTAATTAACAGTATCACCTAACTGAAGGAGTAGTCTTGAGCTTCATGTATAAATTGTGTATGAATATGACCTCTCAGTTTGAAATACAGGGATTATCCTGATATCAAGAAAAGTGTACTTAACATCCATATTTTGGTAATACATCTTTCAGAAAGTAATATTATATAAGTATTGGCTCAGTTTTACGAAGAAGCCATTTGTAGACATCATTAAGACCCTGCCGCAACATTTCTTCTCCAACAATTTCACGGACCTTTGCATGGTAATCATTTAACCACAGAAGCTGAAACACAACCATATAATTAAACCGTAAGTTACAAAGAAAAAAATGTTATTTTTACATACCTGCTGTTAAAAATATAATGATCTCACCTGTTTCTTACTCATAATGTATGGGTTAATGAGGTTATTGTCATAGGGAACCAGAGTCACCGGTTTGAAAGTCAGAAAACTTGGATCTTTTCCCAACTGAAAAAGAAAGAAGTATACACTAACACAAGTGTGCCAGTTACATTTAATGTTTAAAATTGCTTAAGCTGGATTTAACATTGTCACTTTCAGTTGTAGATTGATTCAGTACTCTGAATTCCAGTTATTACTTGGGTTGGCAGTCACATACTCTAGTCATGGTCAACCATTTGTATCTTGCTTCCCATTGGTTATTTTGTCAAAGAGCAACATATTCCTAGTATAATAAAGATAAAGCTGTTTGTTCCCAGAGATGGATATTTACAGTTAGGTGAATTTTGACTACATATGTACTTCACATTGTATATGTATTCACTTCACCTATTCTTCCAAAATGGTGCAGTGTCTAAATAAATAACAAGTTAAAAAATGCTCCTCTTGGAGAGAGAACGCCATGAAAATTATTTTGTATATTTTAACAAACCAGGCTCAGGATACCCAAAAGACAAACTCCTTCATACAGGGAAAATCTCACACCATTACTAAGATTCAGGTAAAACCTAGACTGACAGTTGTAATCAGAAGACCAAATGCTCAAATATAGTGTCATAGCAAGTTTATGGATAGAACTTTTGAGGTTTATAGTCCATGAGGTCATAATTTTAGAATTTTCATTGGAAGTGTGTAATGTATATGAGTAGACAACAGTCAAGTTATTGTAACTAAGCATAATATTGATACTTGCAACAATTCTTCTTCAAGAACTGCTTGACCCTGAAGATGGAGGCATCATGCTCCTCCAACCCATTGGTAACCGTTTACCAGTGATGAGGCATAACTACTCAGATAACTTAAACCTTATGTAGTGGAATGCTGTAACAAAGTATGTTGTTGCACTTCTTAGAGATTTTAAATTCTTGCAAAATAAAACTTCCATTAACATTACCTTACTGGAAAGTGTAATGGTAAAATCTTAGCAACCCAGACTTTGTTATACTGTTAGCTGAGAATTTCAGTGTTACTCACTGTAACATTTGCCTTCACAACAGTTACTATATTCTCCAGCCTCATTCCAAATTCATTTTCTTTGTAGTATCCTGGTTCTGCAAAATTTTATAAAGAATCAGCAATAAGTAAATAACTGTAGTAACACAGTAACATCGTTGCTAGAAGACATCCAGAAAAGAGGCAAAGAATCAACAAGGAATGTTTGTGGGTAAGTTGAAAGTTCTGGAATTCTTTTTTGCCAATCAGCTAGTATGAAACACAAATAATGATAAATGAATCACATCATCAATACTGATAGCTGTGCCTTACAGTAACAGAACAGTACATTATAACATTTATATTAGATAATCAAACTTAGTAGGTCTTACCTTGGGATCCAAAAAAATTCTCATGGTAAGTGGTGTTGAAAGCTGCAATAAAGGAACATAAATTAGGAGACTGCTTACTCTACTGTCCATGTGGCATGGTACCAAACTCATGAAAAATTTACTTATTACTTTGTAGTTACAAGTATTTTTAGTTGTGATTATAAATGCTGCATGCACAGTAGTGGTAACTGACCTTCATGAACAGCAAGACAGAAACCAATGCCATGAGTACTGCCATGTCCATAATTCAACCCAAGGCTGTACAGAGGTGCCCTAATTAATATCTCCATTGATGAGAGTGTCTGACCCTCAGGGAATACAGTAGAAGCAATATCAATGCATCCCATTAGTAAGCTGGTATAGATTTCACGTTCTTCATCTGTGGGAGTTCCAAGGTGTATTGTGCGTGTAACATCAGTTGTACCATCTGCGAGAAAAAGAATTAGCATTTGAAGCATTTTAGGCAAAAACTAATGATATTCACAAGTTTCTGAGGATCTCTTTAAAAGCTGTGCCTCAATTTCTTATAAACAAATCCATGTGCAAATACTATGAACAGTGAGTTCCGGGTACCTGCCGAGTAAGCGGCGGGGTGGGTCTAGTGTAGAGTAACATTTCTTTCGCATCGAGGCCATAGTACAGTCATTGTACCAACCAAGCTGTCCCAGCTTAAGGGATTCAAACTCTTAAGCTGGCCCAGGCCAGACACCTAGAAATATCTCCACACTTGTGATTCTTACCTTTGCAAAATCTGTAAAAGTTTATAATGTCATGCTGTATGCTATGAGTACTTAAAGAAAAGAACAAGGGATTTAACGTATCCTTTGTTAATGTAACTGAGCACTTTGTGAATGCTGTACCTAAGTACTGGCCTCCAGAATCTAGCATAAAAACACTGGTATCATCAATAACTAGGTTTGTTTCAACTGTTGGTTCGTAATGTGGTAGAGCAGCATTGGGGCCAAATGCAGCAATGGTACCAAAACTGGGTCCAAGGCTCAGCAACTGTTCATTCCGTAATCGATCGAGGGCAGTAACAGCTGACAGTTCATCCCATATTTCCCCTGCTGCTACCTAATAACATAGCAATACAGCATAAATAATAAATGTAATGATGTAATTACATTTAGTACTTTAACTAATAATGTAGTAACAGAACCTCATGGTTCAATACTGATAATACCAAAAACTACTTCAGATATGTTTTCAAACCAACTCCCCCCTTCCTTTCGTCTCACAACAAATTTTTTCAAGGCACTATCTTTCCAGCTTCTTTTCAGTCTTCCAAGTGGTAATTTTTTAGGCTTTGCTAGCAAAATGCACTATGCATTTCTTGTCTCTACACTCAGCCCATCATAGCCTCCACATTTCACTATCCTAACAATAATAAGTGGTCTGTATAGACCATTAAGGGCCTCATTACAAATTATCTAGAACTCCTCATGTACTTAATACTACTTAGGTCCAAATTAGTACAGTAATTTTATGACACTTATTTATATTCTTGTATCAAGGTAAGGACCATATTTTGCACTCATAAATAGAAGCTTTTTTTTTGTATACTGTGATCATTTATGTTTAGAAAGTAGATGTGATTATAATAGTTTGTGACTGAATGTAAAGTATTTTAGTAAAGAGGTAAAGCAATCCCATAACAGGCCTCGACAGGCCCTGAGGGTTCCAGGAGGTTGAGGCTCCCAGATTTCAAGACTTCGACACATGAAGGTGGTAGGTTTGTCAGCCCTGCGCACTGGCCGCCTTTATCCCCAGGAAATAGTCCTGGTACTCATTTCTGTTAGAGGGTGAGTCAACCCCAGGGCCATTGCATGGCCAGAAGGATTATGTCAATGAAAAATTGCAATGACACCATCAGGAATTTTGAACCTGCAACCTTCCAACTTGCCTCAACCAACTGCCACTGTGTACCCCAAAGTATTTTAGTACTTGTTTATTTTGAATGTCATCACAAACCTCATTCCTGTTTGTGATTTCAGGTTTCTGCCATGAAATAAATGAGAACTGCACTCTTCTGGGCTATTATGCAGTGAGTAGTGGTAATTACTCACCCTAGGAAGTGGAACCAATAGGTTGTCCCGGAATGTCATTAAGGTACTTTCACTACTTGCTACATAACAGCCCAGAAGAGCAAAGTTCTCATTTCTGTTTTTTTTTTTATTTTGTTCCAGGATACTTAGATTTTAAAATATTTTCAATGGAAAGGAAAATATAATTATTATTTTATTTTCTTTGAGAATATTTTCATATAACTCACCCCTTCTTCAAGCATATATAGAAAATGACACAATGCCACTGCATCTCGAATATGTGCATTCTGCATTCCCTGAGCCTCAATATCACTCTTACGGTCTTTCATTAATAAAACAGGAGATACAGCAAACACTGCCCTTCCTTCTGGGACCTGCAGAAATATGTCAATGCATAGTATATTTGAATATTTTTTTATCAAAAGTATGAGAATTAGGACAGCAAAAGTATATTGTCATACTTTCTACAGCAAAAATGCCTGACATATCTTGAATTTATAACATTGTTAGTAACTAGTTGCACTTAGAACGTCACTGTTCTCAAATGGCAAACATAAATTGCACATAGTTGTTGTCTGTTGTGTGGCAAAGGTATAACCGGCGTGTGGGACTCTGTTGACAACATCCCTGTGCAGCTGTAAATGCATGTAACATTACTTCACAGCAAAGGGAAACCTTAAGTTTTACATTTGGAATATTTTTTATTGGTTCAAGATTATTTTGTCAGGGAAGTCTTCTTGTAACTACCTATACACATAAACCAAACACTAAAGGTAAACTTTAAAGGTGTGGGCAAAAGGTGGGTTACACCTCATCACTGTCTTTGATCTACTGTTTGTATCTTCAACAAATGAACATAGTGTGTGTCATTAAACTACATAAATCATCCCACTTCAGAAATACAACCTTTACACTCAAGATCAACCCTTATTATCCAGATTAAGTGCATAAAGAAGCATAGCACCTAAAGCATCAAACTGACAGGGTTCTCAGTCTCCATTAAGATAAGGTAAATTATGCATTAATAATATTTTTATCTGAAGAGCTGATTTTGAAATAGTTGTTAACATTCTGTTGAGACTCCCATAAACTCCCTTCCATAGAAGGTTTTCGAAAAGATATGATGTATGAGAATAAATTTGTGCCAGTGTCCTCCTTAGGATTTAAGACCCACACACACACATGCACACACACACATGTTGTGCATGTTTGGTTTTAAAATCTCATTCCTCCCACCATTAAAAACCCTACATAATAGTCCTACAACTGTGGCCATCTTCTTATTAGAGTAAAATAACTGATTCTTTCCACATAATTCTGAGAGTACTATTTATTAATGATTTATTTAGTGATGTTATCAGTATCCCAGTTTATATATTGTGAAATGTTGGAATGATTAGTGAATAATGAATTGAAAAAGATATGATAAGCATTTTCGTGTCCTAAGTTGAGGTACTATCCTTGAATTTGCTTGAAGATTCTGAGGAGAACATAGGAAACCTCAGTGAGGATAGCTAGTCTCTGGATATAATATTAGGTCCTGTGAACTTAAAAGAGGATTGCCAACCATCCAACTTTAGTGTATATTGGTAGTATTTATGGGCAGTAAATTGAGCAGTTTGTACTGCTACATAAACCAAGCAACAAGAAATTGTACCATTCCTTAACTTGGTTTACTTGTACATTGAAGAAACTGACCTTGTTGTAAATCAAGTAGCTTGCACCTTCTGCATAACTGAATGGATATGGCAGCCAGACTCTGTCTCCATCTTCATTTAAATATGGCAAATCATCCCAAATATCTGTATAATTTTTAATCCTGCAATAAATATTACCATTCCCTTACATTTTTATGAAAGCAATGAACCATTTTGCAAATTAAGTTTAATATTCAATACCAAATAGGAAGTATAAGTACTTAATAAATAAGGATGATATAGGGACTCACATTAAGGACCGGAGAAAGACTTTTGAGCCCTTAATTGACACATTATGTAATAAAATATGAAGGCTTATAATTCAGGAATTGTCACTTTTGTGGCTTGTGAGACAAGTTCATTTTGTGCTCCTTACAAGTGATCATGATGTGGTTTCAGATAAAATGTAGTAAAGGCAAATTAAATTTATTTTTCATAGTGAGTTATGTATAAATGAGTATGTTTGCTAGACTGTTCAACTGCAGCATTGGATGTGTAGCTAGATGGCTGGGCCAGATGCCAATAAAGTGTTGTTAAGACAATGGGGTCTTCTTATATGAGCAGATGTGTCAGGATGAAATGGATTTTTCCTGGCTGAGAGATGACGCATCATTTACCATAATGTGACCATGGCATTTTAAAACTCTGGTGGTGGCTTGTAGAAGGAATATTATTTCATACTATGAGTCATAACAACATGCCTTCCACTTTGGATACATTCAAACACACCTATTTCGTTTAACTGGTTTCTTTGAAATCTAACTCCCCAAATCTCCTTACGTAACCACCCACCATGAAAAAGTTTATAGTAACCAAGGCAAATAAACTTTAAAATATGTCTCATTGTATACATGAAAAAATATTGTTACAATGGCTATTAAATTTAAATAATATTTCTGAAACCTTTCATGTAAATATTAATGTGTAATTACTAAAGGAAGTAATATACCCTATTCTTTAAAGCAGATACAGCTAGTACATTTCTACAGAGACAAATAATTAAAGACAAATTATTTTAATCTTTGTACATAAAACAGTAATGTACGACTCACACTGATTCTTAGTTATTAAATAGCTTACCTGACACTATTTGTTTCATTACTGCCATTAGAATTCAGGTGTACTGCAACTTCGGGTGTTGATTTTCCTGGAGGCAAATATAATGTCGCCCAGGTTTTTCCCACTATTAAGTAAGACCGGAATACAGGTGTAAATGGCACATCAGATCCTCTCAAATTCAATAACCACGCAATTTCATCCAGGGCCGTCAAAAGAAGGATATTCATATTTTTGCTCTCCATAGAGTGGCGAACTTCTGTCATTTTGTCTTGCCATGACAATCCTAAATCAAAATAAGTAAAGTTTTACAAGGCAGGACTAACATAGGCAGTGTTGATGAAAATATATTAATTATCAAGAATGTGGTTGAGTAGCAGAGCCAATAGAAGGAATCCACAGAGCTTGGCCAACAAAAGTCTAATAATTTATGTGATCTGGTTTTAGAAGCACAATTTTATGTTCTTAATTATCTGATTAATGAACTATATTTCTTTCAGAGGAAAAATGAATGGTTTAAAAGTAATGACAGTGGGTTTCATTTTCTCATAAATAAAATGTGAGGTTAAAGTGTGAAAATAACTGTAAATTTAGGCTTCATATAGTGTTAGTTAAAGAACTGTTGATAGATGGATCAAATTATTTCTGTTATGAATAAAAACGGAATACTTCTTCCTTCTTCAAAATTAATGCAATTTGGTCTTCTGGGCAAAACTTATTCTTTTTCTTAACTGTCCTACTGAAAGATCTGTGAGTACAGACATACTAAAAGAACTCAAGAGGATTAGGAAGTAAGAAGCCGTAGTAGAATATTAAGATAAACATAAACTTTAAAACAAATTATATGTGACATTGTACTCTCCTATTTACTGGCATTGTAGCACCCATGCACAAATTGTTGTCTAAATGTTCCTCTAGGTATTTTTCAGGACTGTAACAACAAATTTCACTCTCCACTATTTATCTGTTACATCTTGCCTTCAAACAACAGTAGAATTACAGTCATCACAGAATTCACAGACATTGTCTTATCCAAATTTCTTTAAAATATTTCCACTTAACAGTATGGCACTGGTAAGTGGCTGTGACTCCTTTCACTGTAGCCACAGCAGATTTTGAAGAGTAAGTGTAGTGGCATATGAACCCACAGCTTCAACTTGCCTGCATATTTGGTGTCTAATACAAAGACAGGATCAGAAGGGTAGGGAGGACGTCCTTCTGCAGCGTCCCAGATCATATCCACCAGGTTACTCAGGTGAACCTCCAGTTCCAGGCCTGCTTGTGCTAGAATATGTCAAAGTCACTATTTGCTAAAGACATTAGTAACTCTAATTAATTAATTTGTAACTAAACACACTTAATTACAATCAATAGTCATCAAACCAAAAAGTACACTTTATTGGGAGGACTTCCACTACAAGCTCCTGCATGTTTCAATCCCTTTCAAGGCCACTATCAAGGAGTATTAATAAAATAAAAGAAGAAGTTAAACAAATATGCTATTACTCATTACACAATGCCTGATGTGCATTTAAAAATGTAATATATACAGGTGTAAATCTATAGAATAAAAGGCTAAAATGGATGTAAAACTGAGAACACAAATTAGAGTGCCATGTGCTTACAAGTTGCAAAAACTGAGGGTTTTTTTTTGTTTTTGTTTTATAGTCGTATGAGTTGAGATACAAACTCACCTACCCAATCTTGCAATGAGTAGGAAGTAGAATGTATCCCCCAAATAAAATGTATTTGTCAGTTTGATTACTCTTGAGTGTACAATAAAATACATGGTGATATGCAGCACTATAAGACAACTGCATTATTTGTGTGCTTGTATTCAGATTGTGGTCTTCTGACTGATGATACATGTGGTCTTATTGATTGATACCAAACTTACAGTAGAATGTGCTGCCTCCGTTGTCATGGTTGCAGTAAGTAATGGTTTATGTGTGCATGTTGCAAGAAAGATCAATTGGCAGGGTGAGGAAATAGAACCCAACTGGGGCCAATGTGAATAGTAGGCAGAAAAAGTGAGGACCAGGCAAATCCTCACATTTTTTGCACACCATTTCCATTAGCTCGGGCCTGGTTCAACCACACACAAACTTCTGCGGATTTTCTTCACAATCTACCCATATAACGCACAACATTTCTAGATTTCTACACTGCTTACTTCATTTTCCTCAGTTGTTAGGTGAATGAACAGCCCATATACTTCTGCCAGCATGAAGACCTTCACACGTAGAGGTCTTCAGCCTATGTATTCATATTCCTCTAGGTTCAAACCCCAGAGATCCATACAACCAATTCTCCCTAATGTCAAAACATGAATTTCTTTCCATACCTATAACATGATTTTAGACATATGTACATATAGCTTACTGAAATAATCATCCCAATTATTCCATTCTGCATAGGAAATAATTCTGGGGTCCGCAGAAATTAGGTCACCAGTTTGCAATTGCGAAACTAACCATTCTTCTATGCTGGGGACCTGAAACAGTGACATTTTGTCATCAATATCACCAACATCAACATAATCGTCTTCTTTCATGTCATGTCTTCATTGTGTATAAATATTTTGTAATTCATAAAAAGGTGACGTGTATCAGTCACGTGAATTCCTTTTAGAGGGATCTGAGCTGAACGCATATAATACCGAATAAATGTTTTGGACTTTCATGAAATGGTGGTTCGATTCCCAGCAGGATCAAGTAAATTTATCACAAGCGTATAGACCGACTCTGGGGCCTGCCTAACTTCATATTCAACGGCTACCGCAGGCTCTTTCCGCGGGCGTATAGCGGCCGAGGCATAAGACCGACCACTCATCTTCACCTATGCCAAAGTTACGAAAGCTTAGAGTTGTGCCTCAGCTCTCCCAGTTGCCTTCACGGCGTGGCGCTTAAGTAAACAAATTTATCAAGAACAATCTTCCTCCTGCTAGACTGCTTACATACGTGCATGAAAAAAATAACATAAAAAACTGCATGTGCAAATGGTGTTTCTGATTAAGAAGGCGCGATTTTCGAAAGATGTAGAAGACACCAAGAATTTAATTAAACCATTAATTTGAAAAGCATGCATTCTGTTGTTTTGCGTTACATAATTATCTTTTCATTCTCTATATTTTGCATGCCCTAGAAGTTAAGTCGGAGATAAAAACGCGAAAGAACCAGCATGACTTTAATTACCTCGCTATATCCGGACTTCATAAGCACCCAATTACAGTCGAGTTGGTTTTCAGCCTGCAAATAATAGCGGCTGTCTGTCCAAAGGGCTGCGCTGTCCAAGGTAACCACTGCATCACCAGCACTTCCGGTAAAGCCAGATATGTAACCACGGCGTAGGTCATGGCTGGCGACATATTCACTCTAAAAACAACACATGAGACACTTCGGAAGAAATGTGTAATATGAAGTGTGTGTATTATAATTTTCAGTAGCTGCTATATAGATAACATGTGCATGAAGAACGAAGGAGATATTAAAAAGTTCATCAAATTGATACAACTGATATTACGACCACGGGTTGTTCGGCTACTTTCTATGTATTTACCACGATTAAAAAAATTTCGATGTTCACCGAGCCTGATAGCATAGCGTTTACAATGGCGCTTCCTAATCTTGAATCTTACATCGACAATGGAATATCCTCTGAGGTCATTCTAAATTTTCCTCAGTTAGTCTGGACAACAAACACATACTGCCTTGAAATAAGACATGATCATTGCCCCCATTTCCTTTATGAGCCATAACTCACAGTTATCCTACCATTCGATTTAAATAATTGAAAAGCCTTATTACAGTGCACATTTCGATGATTCATTTAGTGTTTGTGATTTGGTACCATAGATCTGAATTGAAGTGTTAGAGGACAAAGAATTTGTAACAGAATTCCATACTGTACGCGCTGAAGTACACTGTCTGGAAATTATCCCTTTTATGAATTTGGTTACCTAACTTCATCGCAGTTACTCTGTCAAAGATCACACATACGCTACCTGGTGGTCATCACCGGATGTAATGATGTAAGCCGATAAATTTGCCTGTATCATTTGCTCTCGAAGACGCTGTAGACGCTGGGTGGTGTCCACCCGGCCCACTGGGCGAGTTTCTCCAGGTGCACATGCATTTCTTGCGAACAAGGACTTGGTATCCGTACTACGCGTCAGGAGTAAATGTCCAGCCTCCGGAGGGGTTTTGCACGCCGCCAGTACCACCAACACTGTTAGACATCGAAACACCATATAGACATAGTCCTGTGCGTGTTTATAAGGTTTCTTTTGTACTGGAATACTTAGCCACATCTAAGACGCAGACATTATTGCTATAAACACAACAAACCCCGACATGCCCATAAAGACACACGTGAAGCAAAGGAGACAATCGACAAATTTTATGACACGAAGGTTTCTAATTTTCTTTTGTTCAGCTGCCTTCGGGCAATTTAATTTCTTTCATAAAATTATTTATTTTGCTATTTTCGTAGCCTTTATCTAAGTTCAGAGTGTTCTGTATTTCTAATTACCTTCATGGAATAAAGACCTAGAAGACACAAGTTTTCTGGGAAATTATGACATATCAAGTGATAATAATTATTATATAAACTTTTATGTCTCAGGTATTCTGCTTCAGTAGCGGGTAATGCGGTGCTATTAACAAAAGATGAGCTAGAAATTTAATCGAATTAGGTCTCCTAAATTCCACCGTCTGTATCACCTACTTCGCCAATATCTGTGTTGTTCGCATCAACACGTGGAAAGCTTGTGTTTAGTCAGAAGTAAATGGCTTGTAAATATATATGTAATTGCTCTGTCAGTGGCATCTTAATACTCTTAGGTAATCTAAAGTGAATTCAGAAGAATTTTCCCAATAGAGTCTGTATATATACATGTTATACACAAACTCATGAGTGGCCTGGGTTTTATCCATCTATTTGCAAATAATTAGTTCTTTACTAAGACAGAACTCTGCAATCTAGTCCTACTCGTGTTCTTATCATATCTGGTTGACTAATTCAGACTCATTCAATGAGCAGATATAGGTTGCGAGATTGAAGGCTTTCACAGAGGTGCAGCTGAGAATTTAAGTCTTCTGGCACATGATACTATGACACCGTCAACTTCAAAGCTTGCCCTTAAACAAGAAGGCAACTCGATCCTTCGCAGCCTTGGAAAACACTCGTCCAAGACACAGTAATACATCCCAGAACACTTAAATCATTGCTTAAACTTTTTTGGAGACTTATCAAATAAATTGAAGTGGGATGATGACAGACAATTTATTCAGGATTCTTATTTGACACAACTTTATCACTAATATATTAGAGTTCACCATAGATCTTGTTTGATTAACAGAAGCTATATATACCGAAATGAAGATTAGGAATAAATTATTTGGCAAGTCCAGCATCAAGCTTTATTGCACTGTGTTTCAAAGAAATAACATTTAACGGCACCTTAGCTTATTACCAAGCTGTGTATCTTTGTCCTTTTTTTCATTTATTCATACACAAACATGTACACGTATTTTGAAGACAATTTGCCGCTTTTTGTGGGACTCCCTTTAGAAAATATACTATCAGAGTACCCTCCATCTTAAGAAATCTGGCCGATTTCCCTTCGTACAGAAGGGAAAATGTAGCCTATATAGATCGCCATGGTCTGTGTGTGTGTGTGTGT
>Ga0131853_10006219_pt1 | contig 21572 bp, 19 predicted proteins | sample TergutLab28metaG_FD_92764 | JGI IMG/M metagenome (GOLD analysis project Ga0131853, IMG submission 92764) | Labiotermes labralis P1 segment gut microbial communities from Petit-Saut dam, French Guiana - Lab288 P1 (version 2) (version 2) | ecosystem: Host-associated > Arthropoda: Insects >... | reverse complement strand
GGAAGAAGAGGAAGAGGAAGAAGAGGAAGAGGAAGAAGAGGAAGAGGAAGAAGAGGAAGAGGAAGAAGAGGAAGAGGAAGAAGAGGAAGAGGAAGAAGAGGAAGAGGAAGAAGAGGAAGAAGAAGAGGAAGAAGAAGAAGAGGAAGAAGAAGAAGAAGAAGAAGAAATATAAGAATCCTTACTATTAACACTGCTTTTGTATTTCTTGGCAGGCAAACAATTATCCTGTAACAGCCTATCCATATTTCATCACATCAAAATGAAGGGTAAAACAAATCACACAACAGAAATGGAACCTGAACCAGCATCAATGTACTCACATGTACACGTGCAACACACAACTAGGACTTGAAAATACGGATATTAACTGACTGCTGTCATTAAATTTTTTCTTAGGAATCCTACCTGCAGCCATCTTGTCGTGGTTTTCCCGCCTGTGTAACAATACTGAGCCATCAAAGCCAGTGCCAATATGATGAAACTCAAAGACAAATTCTGATTTCGTACAAATGCAGCTGGGATTATAATCATACTTAATCAGCTCTGAACTCACCGCTAACTTTCTACATGTACAAAGAGATCCTTATCATCTCTGGTGAAGAAACTGATGGAATTTTGCTGCACAAACTGCCCACAGACTAAGCAGATCTAAACTTATGCTACATATTACATGTTTAATCTACTTTACGTTGTCCTTAAGTACACTAGTTGTACACAGCATTTTGTAACTTTGATCTGTTCCCATCTTTCTGTGATTACTGAGTTGTCAAATACTTACTAACTCAATGGAGCTCGGTCCTTTGTTTCTATTACATTTTATGATCCAAAATTCAACAGTGATGTCTACAAATCCCAGTAATTCCTGCTGAAATTTCAACAAGTTTCAAGGTGTTTTACAAATAAACTGCCTGTGTAATGACAACTAATAATCTAACAACAGAACCAGATTTAGGTACAGAAACACTGCATCCAACACAACATCTAATGAGCTTATATCTAGGCACGTGTACCAGGTTCGGGGGGACAATTGGCCTCATCATCTCCACCGGGACAGTCCGGCTTGCCATCGCACAACTGCACAGTGCAGATATACACAGTCCCATCAGCACACCGGACCTTGTCATCAGCCCGACAGCGGTCGATGGTGGGTGGGAGTCCTCCTGGGGTTGTAGTAGTTGGGGATGTTGATGTAGGAACTGAGAGGTAGACAGACCACATGCTACAGATAGACATGCGCTTCACATGCTAACAACACTGGATGGGCTCTTGATCTCTCTGCCTTGGTATTACCGCTATGTTATTACTCTGGCACATCTTTTGCCACAATGGTTATACATACAATTTAAATGAACAAATTTGTCTTACCGAACAAAATTCGCTTGAAGATTCAAGTCTTCTGGGATGTTGTGCTGTGTTGACTGGTAAACTGTTAACAATATTTCACAAGAGCATGCTGCCTCCTTCTTCAGGGGCTACTTCAACTGCCAGACCCTGAATGTGGGCAGCATGCTCCTCCAAAATGACATCGCACAACATATCAGAAGAAGTGTGCCTTCATCAGCACCACTGTGAGAACCTCAAATGTCACATAAGCCACTTCTTTGACTGTAAAAATGTCAACCCCCAATACGATCATGCTCTCTGCTTCACTTTCAGAGCAACTGGAACCGATTCCTAAATAGTCTCAATGGAACAATGACAATGTATAGACAACAATCACTACTGTACAAAATGAGAGGCGTAAATTAATTTTGTATGGTGATGATTTATATTATTAACCACAATGTGACTTTTTTTTTTCTTACGTTTTGCTGACCGTGCATCTCAGGATATTTATCTCAGTAATTAACCAACTTGATGCACAAAATTCTTGTTTTACAATAAGTTTATTTCATGCCTCTACATGTTTCGAGCACATGTGCTCAAAACATGTAGAGGCATGAAATAAACTTATTGTAAAACAAAAATTTTGAGCATCAATTTGGTTAATTACTGAGACAAACACAATATGACTGTTTCAGAAACCAAGTTTTCTGCCTTAACTACTTTGGACGGTTATAGTGCAGTTGCCAATATGGAACTATTGTCATGTGAAGCAGCATTTAGAAAATTTATACCCTGAACTTCACTGTACTGACAAATAAGTAATGCGACTTCATAACAGAAGGCCACTGAAAAATTTCCTGTTCTACCCTCAAGAGAAAGTCTTTATAATCCTCTCTTCGCCAAATGCTTTTAGTTCCAATACTGTAACTTCTGTAAAGGTGAGACACAAATAATTATTGGAATTTGCATTTTTTAAATCAAAGATAAGTGTCAGTCATTTAATGATGTTCTCAAAATAAAAACAAAGTATTATATATTTTTAGTTACGTATCTGAAGACCAAGCATCACGTCAGACAATCACAAGAGCCCAGTAATTCTGGCAACAGTGACAGTAAAATGTTTTATTTCCCTGGGTTCATTAACATGCCAAATGCAACTGTACAACAACAATGAACAATGCCACCGATTCAACACAACACACCCAGTATCGTAACAGGACACAACATCACTGAACTACACACACTGAGGTACTAACACTCCAATTCATGTGTTTCGTGTATAGGCACAGTGCCTGGAACGTGCGCGATGTACAAGAACTTAACAAAAAGTTCTCACAATACACTTATGTACTTGTATGTATGACTAACAAAGGCTGCCTCTATATACAACAACACATGACAATTCCACAGCCACATGTGCCAAAGACATGGTTTCACATGCAATAACTTACATGAAGAATTTTGTAATATTAGTGGTACAAGATGACAACAAAATGAAGACACACCCCTGTCACTAACACGATCAATAAAACGTGTGTAACGTACACCAACAGGCACATCTCTTGTAACTGCACAAAAAAGAAGAGTCATGTTGAAGTGATTCCCAGGCCATTTCATGTGTTTGTGTTGGACAAAGCAGCAATGTGACAGGCTTTCTCCAAGTGCTTCAGTTTTGCCCTGTCACTCATATTTTATGAATATTCCATTAACATATTTCATGTATCTATGGCTCAGACTATACAATCTTACTCAGGGATAGCAACATTAAATACAAAAACCATTTTCCCTCCCCTTCTGTCCCACTATCCTTTCACTTATTAGCACCTACACATGCAACTATACATGGCAGAACACCAACATATCATGAAATATCCTCTGCCATGACCACTGCATTCATGCACTCAATCCTGGGAATAACAACACAGGATTAATTACTTTTAAGTGGACTATGGTAATGATTTGTAATGAAAGCAAATCGCTCATTAAACAATTTGGCATAACCCACATGATTCATCAAACTGAGATTCACGCATTACCAGGCAGTTGGGTTACAATTGAATTGAATTGAACTGAATTTATTTCACATTCAGTAAATCCAAAAGGTTACAAAACCACTGGATATAGAAGATGCGAACAAAGAATAATCTTTTATAAAATATACAAGAAGCATATCAATAATATTGGTACAAAATATAAGTATACAGAGACAATACAGGATATTGGTAAAAAATATAATTATACCAGAAACAACAAAAGATTATATATGAGCATAAATGATAAAGATAGCCATGGAGAGGGACAGATGAATACACCTGAGTGTCAAATTGACACACATCACAATATGACCAAAATTTATATATAATGTTACAAAACGTACCTTCTGACAAAATGTTGTGTCAAAAAAAAAAACTTGTCCTTATATTTGCCTAAAAACACATCATGCTTAAGTGTTGTCCTATTCAGGATGTCACTTTTTTTTTTCTGACTCCTGTAAAATCCGTGCATCTGTGGGTTACGACAAACTTCTGTTTCATTAACGAAATGTGAAGTTCTTGTTCTAGGAAGAATTTTTGTCTTCAGTCCCAAAGTTTCCACTGTCTGGGGTAACATGCACTTGCTCCTAACAAAGTACCACATGCTGTTCCATACTAACACACTGTTAATGGCTACTTTCATGATCAGAGGTAATAATTCAATTCAAACAAAACATATGTTTTTAGACATACCAACAGAATGTCTAACCAGTACCAGTACATGAAGCCTCTGATAAATTCCCTCTCTTCATTACAACTTTATATGCCAGCTACATGTATCTGAACAATGTAACCAGCCAGGGTCCATAGTTCAAACCTCGGACTAGGTAACCAAGTAGGTGAGGAGATAAACTGGTCTTAGAGCATAGCTAGTCTATATATTGAAAGGGAAGAGGTAAAATCTGTTTGGTGTGCACTTGCCAGGCTATATGAATGAGACTGCTGAGTTACCCCTCACACATATGAATCGATTCTCTGTTTGCGATGTCAGCTATGACTTGTTCTTTGACAGAAGGGAGAGACAGAGATAAGAATAGAATGTTGGCATCTTTCTTTTTCCATATATGATTTGGTGTTTGCTTATGAGGTAGTCAGTAGTGGTCAAATGTATGCTGTTCACGGTTGTGAATGCTAGATAAATGAGCAACCAAAAGTTGTTGGTGCTGGAACCTCAGTGAATAAAGAGTATTGAAAGAGCAAAGCAACTTCTAATTCCTCCTGTATATTCCTTGAGAGGGATCCGTGCTTACGACAAGATACAAATAGTTGTAACCAAAGTTAGGCAAGTCAAACAGATGGTTACAGCATAAACCCACCAGCAACCCCCCCCCCCCCCAATTTAAATATATTAAATTTTATAACAAGCCGTATCCTTGAAAATGGTGAACTGCATGCAAATGCAATGGTCATAACATAAGATGATACCATAGATCTAATTATATTAACCTAGACATAGCATACAATAGCAGAACCCATGTACCCACACCACCCATCCTACATAACACATGCGAGATCTCGTGCCCACCTCACCTCTTACCTCCCCACTGTATACAACACACACAAGTCGAGTATAGCTGCTTACTAAGTTTTTTTCATTTCTCAACCTGAAGATGGCCATTGTCAAGTGCCGAAACATGTAGTTGTTCTCTATGTAATAAATTCTATACATATCTCTACCGTCATATAGTTGTGTTAGACAAGTACATACACTCCAATCTAGTTTAAATGCAATGGTGTTTAAGCATCCCCTATTGGAGTTATACATTTCTAGGCACAATGATCACAGAGCATGTAAGAAATATGAACAAAACTACATGCATTAACATGCACATTAAATATCTTCATGTACCTTGAATTTCATTTCATTTACAGACACTCCTTGAGAAACTGTCTGGATACAAGTCACTCTGATTTAATGTAATTCAAAAGTAGTTAATCCTGGTCATGTGGGGTGGACAAATACATACGACTAAGTTCTGGACTGGAAATTATTTAAGTAATGTGACAAGTTTTTAATTACTTCACCAATATCATGAGAACATTACAAATATAATGTACTATACTATGCACAGATTATGGGGAACCCTATCATATGATGGTTATGGATGTGTACTCACACCTAACCAGACTCATTAATCACACACAACACACAGCATGTCACCATACAGTTGATACCACCAAAACATTATTTTCAAAACACATGAAAAATGTAATTCAGGGCATGTCCTAAAAAAACCCTTCTTAAAAGTGGACAATTTTTATTTCTATTTATATGTTTCATGATATGTACTGCGCATATGCACAATAAAAGATGTCAAGAATTACTTTATGTAAAAGTGATCGAAGTCTGTTTTTCCACGAAAATGAAATTCAAGATTATCTGTGAAAAGAAACAAAACAATGCTGAAACACAACACATACACAGACATACAGCATTCAGACCTGGCAAGATATTTGTAATGGACATGCTCATACTGGTATCAAGTTGTGCACAGAATTCATCCAACACAATCACTTTATCCACCCCACAAACAGTGCCGACAGTATGGTACAATTTACTGGGGCACGGCTGTCCAGAAAGGGGCCCACAGCCTGCCTATGTCACAAATATCTGTATCATCCACAGCAGTACTTTTCTCAACCACACAACTTGGCCCTTTCACACCAAGCCCAAGTCACTCCGCAACTGACGGCCTTTCCAACTTACCGTAAACATTCTTAGCTCGCCCTCTTGCTGGGTTGTCCAAAAATTTTTTTCACCAGGGCCCACACCTGTCCTCGGTGGCTCTGACCATGTATTTAAAATATACGTAAGATTACCCACCTAACAGGCAGTAGGATGGGGCCCATAGCCAGTTTGAAAATTTTGCAGACGTGAAAAATCTCTTGCTTTTGCAGGGAATTGAACCCTAGATCATTCATTCCATACCTTAGTCTGTGACTATGCAGTCCCTACAACCAGACACGTATTTGACGTTAACATCACTGTCAATAAAAATTATGACTTAACCACATCATGCATGTATTTTTTTCAAACACACAAGCAGACATGAACTGGATGCTACTTAACCTCAGTGGTGATAGAGAAATACAAAACAAGTCTGATGCTACTTAACCTCCACGGCAATACAAAACTATACAAAAACCACACTAGGCTTCAAACATACCACAAAATATTTAGTAATGACATCATGCAGAAAAGGAAGTTACAGGCTCTTAACTGCTACACTGACATATTCACAGGACACAACGACAACATGCTTGACAATATCCTGTACACAATATCACCAACAGACATCAGCAGCATAGGAAGTGTACACTGGACTTGCAGGATGGGCATTTTGGAGCCTAACTCCTAATCCTTGTTAATCTAGTGCCCTAATGTCAACAAATGTCCTGCTAAGCTTGGGAATTAATGTCAAGAAAATTAGGCAGGCAATCAGCCACCAACAGCTGAAAGCATTCACTTCTTGATGTCAGAGCTGACAATGGTTGAGCATACCATTTTCCCCACACATAATATCGGTAACAAAGAACTTGCTATTTTCAGGTGGCTGCTGGAAATGTTGGTTTTTATAGGAAGGTGCAGGGACTGTGACCAATCAGAGGCATGGACAGGAAAAGGAGGACATAACCTGTACCAAGCCAACTTCTGACTTTGAACTGTGAATTCCCATTCACTTAGTACAAGACTTTTGCCTTCTGTAGCTCTAATTGGTCACAATCCTGGCAACCTTCCCACATAATCACTATATGTCTTCTTCCCAAACACATAAGCAGCCATCTGAGCATAATTCTCACCCTGACAATGGAGGCAACATGTTCATCTGTAACATCAGAACTGTGTTATGCTTTAAAACTTAACAAACCAACTTCCCATTATTATTCCAAACATCAGATAACACTCTGAACAAAATTCATTATTCAATTGTGCCCCATTTAGTCTCATATATGACACCAATTCGGTACATTTATGGTGTTTGAAAAAAAGACCATCTGAGATTTTCAAGACCATTTTTCCCTGAATGGCCTATACTATCAAAGAAACTTTACTGTATCTCACTGTTGACTAACAGCCTCTCAAAAATGTGGTCACTCTACCCAAAATGTATCATGTACCTGAGATATTTTAAACTTCAGGCTTAGATTGTTCTGGTATGTACATCATCTTGTTACCAACAGATGGCAGCCTTAAGTGTGACTGTTTTCTTATTTGGCCAAAGAAGGCATCTTACTTATCAAAATACATAAAAAATGTTTAAAAATAAGATGACAAAGGAACTTGCTGCCAACTAAACACAACTGCAAGGGCAGGTAGAGTGTCACTTCAAGAAGTCTTTGGGTCCAATGTATGCCTACTTATATAACCCAGGAAACTAAACTTGGCCTTCAGTTTACATGGCAGTTCTGACAGTAAGTCAGATCCAAAATCATAATTTGGAAATTGTGTTTTATAACACAAAAATTCAATGTCATAAACATGACTGAAGAGAAAGCGAAGTGAATCCGCTCACTTGTCAGATGCACAGAGGGCTGCTGCTCTCAACAAATTTCCATGTCAGGGTGTCAAGGCTAACTAAACAATTCAGGTTTTTGCCAGCATCAGTCATGAAAGGTAAAGCAAATATCAGTTGAATTCTGTACAGCAATATGTAAATTGGTAAGTGACAAGAGTCCGGCTACTCTGCCTGCATGCCTTGCCAACTTCTGTAACACTCTTCAGTGTATTTTGGTAACAATGGTATGCACATCACATATATCAGAATCCACACATTAGTGACCTCAACCCACTTAATGAGTTAAACAAACTATGTACATACTTACTTAATACAATATCACTCATTAAACTTAATATTATGATCGAAAGTTATTTACCAATAAACACAGAACACTACACAGTAATAATAACACTTATGCTACATTCTGCATTAGCGAATATTTCGAAGTATGTTATATCTTACAAAAGCATTCAACATTAATTACATGTATGTACAAAATGAGGCAAATTTTTTGTCTTCACCTGAAATAACATGGTGTATCAATATGACATTTACAGTGATCAGTGCTAAAGCTTTCAGTCCCCAAATTATATATGTACATAATACTCTCATACAACAGAGAAACCCTAAATTTCGTTGGATAGAGCCATTATTGTCAAAGAATTTTGAATGATGCAGACATTAAGATTCTAAATATGTTAACATTGGTAAGAGAACGGTTAAGTCACTTTCTTAATAAATGCTGTATTTTCATGGCCAACTACGTTTGAAATGATTCATGTACAGGGTATGTCACGGGAAACAGATGTTTTTGAAATGGATGTTACCGAGCAGGTACAGGGGGTAGAAGCTTGGGTAGGGGGCAATGAAACTCTTCAGGCCATGCCATTTCAGATGACGTGATGCTGCAGTGGACATTAGAGCATCGTGCTTTCGCACACGACAGTTCCGTAAAAAGTGGTGAATCGATTATTGAAACTCAGCGGCTCTTTCGTCACCGTTTCAATATCGGGCTTCATGGGAACATTCCAAGTCGCAATGCCATTTTGAGGTGGGTCACATCTTTCAAACAAGGGAAACGACAATGAAGAAGAAACCACCTGGTCCTGTCGCAACTGCACGAACCCTGGAGAACATGGAAAGAGTGAGAGAGGCCGTCGTGTGGAGTCCAACCCGTTCTGCTTGGCGAAACACTGTCGAATTGGGAACGAGCGAAAGCACGGTAAAGTGAATCTTACACAAAGATTCTGGATTCCATCCTTACAAAATGATGATCGTTCAGACGTTAAACAAAGGGGATTATCAACAAAGTTCAGCCTTCACCGAGCTAATGCTCAAAATTATCAAACAAAATGAGGACATGATCATCACTGATGAGTGATGAAGCACATTTCCACCTAAATGGTTCAGTAAACAAACAGAACTTCTGACACTGGGCCCCACAAAATCCCCATGAAGTGCAAGAAAGACTTTTTTGAGGAAAATGGGATTACCACGACTGTAAACTCATCTCAGTACATCGACATGTTCAACAATTTCTTGGAACCAGAACTACGGAGCCGAAGGATTAATAACCAAAATGTGTGGTTTCAACAAGATGGAGCCACCGCTCACACTGCCAGAGCCGCAAAGGCTGTTATGCGAGCCATGTTCCCTGATCACCTCATTTCACGATGTGGTGATGTTCCCTGGCCTCCTCAGTCACCCAACCTTTCAATGTGCGATTTTTTTCTGTGGGGCTACCTCAAGTCACGTGTATACGAAGGAAAGCCATGAACATTAGAAGAAACGAAGGGCGCCATTTGCAAGCAAATAGGGATGATTAACCAAGAATTGTTGGAGAGAATAGAAGCAAACTTCCGGGAGCGACTACAAATGTGCATTCTCCAAAATGGTCATCATTTAAGTGACATAATTTTTCGTACATAAATAGGCTAAAATGGCATGTAATAACGTATCATTTCGTGATACTATATAAATTCTACACTAAAAATTAATGGAGTAATATTTATTTCAAAAACGTCCATTTCATGTGACGCACCCTGTACATTCATTGAACACAAACTGCAACATAAAGATCAAAACATGGCCACACAACTGTGTGGTAGCATGGGCATAAACATTTGTGCTGTCATGGTTGTGTTACAACTGATACACTAGCACAAGTGTTCGACTAAAGGTATCATTCGAACTCTGAAGCAACTGAACATGTTCAAACACAGAGCTCAAAAACATTTAGCATTACATATGTTCCAAACACTTCTCAACTGAAGAATGTGGACAGAAGTCTGTTTAAATAAGAAGTCCAAATACTGCGAAAAGTTAGTCTTGTAGTAACACTAGAATCATTAAGAAAAAACTTTGAATAATGAGCAGGAAAACATCATGCCCTCTAAATAATGAATAAATGAAGAAATATCATTGATAATACAAACTTTCAAACTGCAACAATTAATAAACCAATCATAATTGCCTCAAACTAAAATACTCTAGCTTCTTCAGGCCATATGTCACAAGTCAATTACATAGAGTTAAGCAGGACACGAATGCGTCAGAACGCATCAAGTGTGCACACCGCGAGAGAGAGAAAATGTTACTGATTTCATAAAATTTAGATACTCCTTGAATATCAAACTGATGATTAATTACTTACTTACTTACTTACTCCATGGAGCAGAGTCCTTCTTGAGAAGCTAACTGGTTTGCAGTTAGTCAAGAAACTCCCCGCATTTCACGGAACCCGAACGTTCATTACCGCACTCACAAGCGTCCGCCACCTGTCCCTATCCTGGGCCAGCCCAATCCAGACCATATACCCGCATCCCACCTCCTGGAGATCCGTCCTAATATTATCCACCCATCTACACCTAGGTCTCCCCAGTGGTCTCTCTCCATCTGGTTTCCCCAGCAAGACCCTATACACCCCCCTCTCCTCACCCATACGCGCCATATTCCCAGCCCATCTCATTCTTCTCGATTTTATCACCCGCAAAATATTGGGTGAGTAGTACAAATTATGACTAAATACAACACTCAAAATTAACTTTACATTTCAAGTTAACATATTTGGTCAGGAAGCTCTGTTGTTTTCCTCTAATCCTTCCAAAACACTACACACTAATATCCATATCTGGCTACGGCCATTCCCATGCATCCAATGATTTTATCTCAAACTCTTGTGCAACGAGCTAACTAAAATTTATCTTGTATGTGTGTACAATTCTGACAATATATTTCTCATAGTTGTGGCTGTACAATAGAGGGTCAGAGTCATATGTGCACATAGAGATACACACGTCACATCACAGTACCTGAGACCCCTCACCGACTCACAACAGAACCTGACATAGAGATGTTTTCTGAATGCATGCAAATGATTTTGTACACTTCACTGGACATGATGTTCATGTTTCATGAACACAGACCCACTGTTATAGACAGGAACATACTGGGATGAAATGCATCACATTATGGGTGCGAATTCAAGTCTAAAGTTACATTTTGTATGTCATTAAATATACAGCACATCACAAAACAGTCCCAATAAAAGCTGCATATCTCAAAAAACTGTATATTGCATGGGGTCATTCCAAACAGCTGAGTTAGATGCAATGTTACTCTGGCAACAATAGTGGCTACTGATATAAAAAAGGGCTACTAAACATAGTAAATTTATCATTTACAGAGTGAGGGAGAAGAAGGTGTTTCTTCTTGCTATGGTGACAAAGAAATGTATACTATAACATGCAGCACTAATTTAGCTATACATACAGAAAGTAATTTCGAGCATCCTTTCAAACTCTTCAAAGAGACTTCCAATCAGATGCCCCTACCAGCAGCGCACTGAAGAAGAAACATGGTAACCTACAGTCACAATTACAGTAACAGCAGTCTTCATTTGAACATCTCTTGCAGGAATGGCTGCAGTTCTGAACAGAAGCCATGAATGTCCCAAGTAATCCTACAGATCTTGAGGTGTGCACACTTAATGTGTCTCATTTCGCAATACCCTGCAAAGTACGATCTCACATTAGAGCACAAACAAGTGCCAATCCACAGTACTTACTGCAGCCAGATTCATCAGAGCCATCCTTGCAGTCTTCCTTTCCGTCACAGCGAGTCTCCTGTGGCAAACACTCGCCACTGCGGCAAACTGTCTCATTAGGTTGGCATTGCGAGGGAGGGGAGCCTGTGAAGTTAACAGGTTGAGGAGAAAACATAAAATAAGAAATAAAAAAATTATATGGTTGAACAGTGGCAATGTACCCTTACAGAGGGCGCGCGCACGCGCTTACACACACACCACGCACGCACGACGCGCGCGCGCATCGTGTGTCAGTCGGTCAACTCTCTGTTTCACACAATGACAACATACAACCGCAGAGTCAATAACAACAGCTGTCAGTGTCTTGAGAAGAAGTCCACCATAGATGGTGGGGTACGGTGATATTTATTGCAAAACATTGAAAAGTGGCATTACTTGTCTGTTGTAATTTGGTTAGAGGGAGATGGACTTGCCTTGTCAGACAACATTCACAACATTACGTTTCACTTGTGGGTCAATGGAAGGGCACTGTATTATTTTACAAACCAATTTCAAACCAAGCACCAAAATGAAATTCTGGAAATGCTAATCTGGCATGACTGTGTTCGTGGAATCCGCAATTTTAATTTTAATTTTAATTTTTGCCATCCCGAAGTGTTTAACACATATACGAATATATAATGTATCAGTCAAACACAACGAAATTTTTTATTGTGTTTTTTATTGTATTAAGGCAACAAGTTTCGATTCTTATAGAATCATCATCAGGCCCTTCTAAGATACAGATCCTTACTTAGCAATTTATCTCAGTAATTAACCAACTCGATGCACAACATTTTTGTTTTACAATAAGTTTTTATTTCATGCCTCTACATGTTTCGAGCACATGTGCTCATCATCAGGAGGTCAAAATTGCATTACACAGCCTCTGGTATCATCACACCTATAGGTGGCTGTCTCGCGCACAGGTTGAAAGGAATGCATGCACACAATGTTTAAAATGTGTTGTCAGATCAATACACCTTCACTGTCATTATAGAAATCCAACCACTTAACACTGGAGATAAGAGCCTAAAAGTTCATCAAGAATACAATATCAACATAGGGAAAATATCACTTACCACGTGCAACATTACTGCATAGCTTATGTTTTTTTAATGTTTTTAACATTTTAACGCTTATATACACATTTTATAATTAGCAACAATATATATAACAACATCCAACATTGTCTATAACAACACATCTCAAATACACATGTGTAACCTCCTTCATATGCACCGGTTAAAGTTTTAGAAATAAATATTTTGATTGTATAATAAGAAATAAAAACACATGCATTTTATACATAGTTATATCAAGAATGTAAGCATTTGGGATCCCACAGCACATTTTAAACACTGCTAAGTAAGGATCTTTATCTTAGAAGGGCCTGAAGATGATTCTATAAGAATCGAAACATGTTGCCCTAATACAATAATAAACATAATAAAAGATATTGTGTTTGACTGATACATTATATATTCATATAGGAATCCATAGCTGTCAACCTCACATCTATGACCAGCATGCTTTGACAACATTATGTTGCCACATTCTTGTTTGCAATTAGAAGGAACTTTCTGAATGTTACTTCAGGAAACATTCTGGCGACATGAAATTAAAATGGCAGGGAAAAACAGGTGTTTATATGCTGGCTAAGAAACATGACCACAGATGCTCAACAATGTGAACCTCACCCTAAGCTTGTGTAGTTCAGTTCTTATCAGTTCCATTCAGTTCAGTTCACATCTTCACTTCCACAACTTTGCCCTCTATCCATTCAACCAAACATCCAACTACAGAGCAGTACCAAGTTTCAGCAATGTAAAATTGTTACTTTTCTGAACCTAACGCAACAGTTTCCATCATACCAATTTATTTCTGTAAGGTCCACTTTAATAATCATTCCACTTCCATTAATTTGTCCAAGTAGCCCCATTCCAAGAGATCTCCTCAGTAATATTTTGTAAAGATCTGCCACTCCTCATTTGAGCTACAGTGTCCAGTCTAAGAGTCACTTCAATATTATCTTCACACAGCAACATAACACAAATCAAAACTCAAAAAATACATTGCCACTGCAATAACAGGAATAATACAAGAACATAAACATGATTAAACAACATAACAATGGGTTTTGAAAAATGTTAAATAAGCATTACACGCAATGGAAGGACTGGAAGGGGAAATACGTGCGATGATTTTTCACGAAAGAAGTCTGCAATATACCTCCAAATGTTCTGAAGTTGAAGTTTTCTTCTGATGCTGCGTAGTTTCCAAGCCTGCGATAGACAGCAATCTGTCTGTAGAGACGCTCTCTCAACTGATTTTCGTTGTAGTTTTCTAAGGTGCCGAGGTCCAACGTTACCAGACTGCTGAATTTCTCGCCAGTTTCCCTGCAGAAAGCCAACAGGACTCATTGCAAGAAATAATTCATAGCACAAGAAAAGTGCCACAATAATATTTTAAAGAACAATCTTAGTGTCAGTCTTCAGAAATAATAAAATTCAAAATGTATACATTTTCATAAATAAGTGGCTTCTGCTGACACGTTCAGTCATATTGGACTTCGTGTAACTTGCACATAATCATAACTGAATTACATTACAGAGGCCACTGAGTTTCAGTTGTGCACAACTTATTCAGACACACATCAAACATATTCAGGCACACATCAGAAACTTCTCCCTCACAGGAAGTGTGGGTCAGTTTGCCAACAGCTGCATATGAGAGAGTAGCAGCACCAAGAGTTTGATGTACTGATACCAGTCGACAAGACAAGCCAACCTTTAAATGCTGCCCATAGTAAGGCAATACTCTGCACTGCCAAAGATGGGAAACAATGGTAAACCACAAGTCAGGTGTCATGACAATAAATATGAAGATTCCAGTCCTTTGACATGCAACACTATGTTGCTGGGCAGACCTGCAGTTGATGGAACTATGAACCTTCATAACATCAACAACTAGTCAACCAGAGACACAGCGCTACGTGCCAGAAGATCAGGATCTATGCAGCACTACTGCAAAAGCTCAAATCTCGCAAGTCATCCTGCATCACACAAACCACAACATAAAATTAATCCCTTTACGACTAAAGCCTTGATAGCCATGGGTACTGCAGAGCACAGCACATTGCTTCAACCAGAATAAACCAGCCTTGAATGTACACAGTGATTAGGAGTGTTTCAAATTGGATGTGTATATTGTAGACATAATGTTAATTAGATCTTCACACTTTTGGGATGTTACATAGGGTAGAAAGGTAGTCAGCATTGATTCAGGACAACCTATTGGTCCCATATGCAAGGGTCAAACAGTGAAAGAAGAACGATGGGAACAAAGAGGTACACACGCAGATATAGGGAATGGTGTGGGCAGTCACTCGTTTTTAGAGACCGTAATACCAGCCAGTACGGTACAAACAGTGTACAGGAGGTGAAAGGACAGGAAGGAAGTTGAGTTACCTAAAGAGGTGCTCTGAGGTAATAGGGCTCCAGAACATGAGGCTACAGCCAGATGCAGAAAGGAGAGGATACAAAACGAAAAATGAAAAGAAAAACGTGAGATAGAGAAACTGGAAAAAAAAAAAAAGGAAAAGGAGGAAACAGAAAGATGAGAGATGCAGAAGGCAGGTGAGCCCTATGGGACTGAAGCAAACATCCTGCTGAGGCGGCCATATGTCGTTCGGACATTTGACAGGACAGTAACTGTGCTGGGCCACTCATTCAGCTTAGAGGTTCTCGCTGCAGGATTGTCGGCAAGTCGTATATGCTTAAGGACTCTACCCGTTTTCCCTGCAAGTGGCTTTAAGGAACTTCAGCTCATCACAGAGGCTCTCCTTGTCATGTTAATTTCCAGCACACCTCCCAAAACCCTATGTTAATACACATCAACAGATCTATAATAAAGCTGTCCTCATTTGGCTAACGAGCAAAGATTCTTTCTTCCACCACTACCCCTATCTCCACTCCCCTCAAGCATGCCAGAGGCAATTACAAACTAATAGGACAGCAGGCTAATATTCATTTGACACGAACAAATAGTTTTTACTTTTAAACATCCAACGTACTGTATCTGGATAACCGTGGCAGACTGTCGACCAGGCACGCTTTCATACAGCTCATTGACTGCCTGGGACAAGTCTTGAGACAGCTGTTGGAAAGCCCCGCTGTTCCTGTTGTAGTACTGGTCTTGGAATGGCTCCAGGATCGTGAAGGTAATGCGAAAGAACCCTGAAACATAGGGTCACCAATGCATTAGCACATCTCAGCATTACCTGCATTCTGCAATTTCCCATTTCAAAAACCCAACAAAACACAAAATGTCCTAGATATATCTAGGTCTTCATCAGCTGACTTATTACTCTCATTCCTCACACTAAATCCATGCAAGAGTCCTTGTTTAGAAGCTAACAGCTCTTCACCTAGTCCAGTAATGCCCTTCATATTCTGGAACCCAGAGGCATATTACCATGTTCAAAATAATTTAATAATATCACTGTATGTTCACAAGAGCTTGCCACTGGTCTGTATCCGGAGCCAGACGAATCCAGTTCACACCACATAATCCTACTCCTCAACAACCATTTCAATATTATCCTCCCATTTATGTCTAGTCTCATTCCAATTCCCACAGTAATCAGGCCACTTGTCTTCTCAGTGTCCTTACATGGAGTGTGATACATGTCATATTTAAGAAACTATCAAATTAGTTCTACATTGTCCAATAAATGGAGTTCATACATAATCCACAAAAGGAGGCAATTAATGAGCACAGTAACTAACAAGAAGGCATATGACAAACTCCACGATAAAGCATAAAACTGTGGGCCTTCTTTACCTTGAAAATGCTGAACAATTTCACGGTACACACGTAAATGTAATTCCATTTAAGCCCATAAAAATTATGGCCCCAAACTACACCGATTTTTACAAAACCCTCAAAAATGCTTAACAGTACTGAGCGCATGTATGTTATACTGAATTATGTGGAAAATATGGGTAGAAATTCACAGACGCCCGTAAGTACAGTACGAATTTCACCAAGATGATCTTAACGAAACTCACAGCCATGCAGTAAAGGTTTGTGGACATTTACCATACCGAATTCATTTGAATCGTAAGTTAAATGCAGAAAATAGGGTCAAATGTTAATTTGTGCCATATCATAAAATACAGATTTCATTGCAGAGATTTGCACGAGGACCACTGAAAGAAACGACATTAGGTGAAGATCCCCTATACCGGATTTCACTCATCTCAGTCAATAAATATGAAAAACATGGGTAGAGGTTCGTGTGGGTCCTTGAGTGACGTGTTACTCATACACAGTCGACCTTCACGAAATGCAGACTTTTTATAAATAATTCCTATACCGAATTTCACGAAAACCCAATAAACGATTTAGTTGCTCATACGTCACAAACGGGCAGATCGACATTCGTTTCCTCACATATGCGGAGCCAAATTTTTTATAAACGACGTAAAATGTCCTCGCATATTCGGCCATCACATCCATGGATCACGAATCTTCCAACAACAACAAAAAAAAGTTCAATTTCGCTTGCGTCCGCCATTTTGTGCCCCCCTCCTGCGTCCGTCATTTTGTGCTCCTCTCCTGTTCACGAAACAAGCTCTTAGGCACTATGTACTTACAATAATCAGCACACACAGCAACCCGGTCCTCATTAAACAGTATTTCACACATCGTTTCTTACAGACACACATTACCCCACTTCTAATTGGAGTTTCTTCTGGTCCTAACCTATCAAAAGCTGCAAGAACCGTCACAGTAAATACATCGGCGCATGGGCCTATCTTGGCTAGCAACAGTGGAGTAGGACGTGGGCGCCAAATCGACCATGCCTATTCCGAATCCCGTAACACGCGGGTTTTTTTATTTTTATTTTTTTCTGTCTTTACACCACCCAAATTTTCCTTTCGAAAACATCTCTATTTTCATTTGCTACTCTTTAACTCAGTCGCAAAAAAAAATACTGGAGAGGAATTTGCCCCCTTTTCCATCTCCCCTCCTCCCCCTTCCCCCCCCCCCAGCTAATCCTATACTTCAGCGAGTGGGCAGGACCACGTGACTGCCATGAAAACTTTTACATTATCAGGTGCATATTGCTAAAGAACGCGTGCTTTTATTTGGGCATATTCTATATCTGTATCTCTACGTGGTTCCATTGTTTCTGAAGTTGCTCGTGTGATTACTAAGTTTCCAGACCCTGCTCTGCTCGCAAGCAACGGCTAGCTTGTGACAAATGTATAATTATACGTCCCATTTTGAGCATGTCTCATTTAAGGCGTCCCAACCGATCAAAATGCGAAGAGATCCACTGAAACCTCATACGACGGTTCCCAAAATGTCACAGAAATAATTGGGAATTTCTCCAAAACTTCTCCCCTCAAGAACAGCGGATATTTGGAGGAACCTTATGCAAAATCTCGCCGTTTGCAAGTCGGACCTCGGAGTCAACAGTCACGGACAAAATATTCTTGCCTTCAGAGAAATTTTTGACAATTCCTTGTGTGAATTTCCAGATATATCTTAAGACATGTCAGTGAAGGCATCGGCAAATCCTGTCTTTCACAAACACAGGCACAGCTAACGATCAGAGGATTAATACTTACGGTATTTTGCGGGTAATCGGACAGAATGAGACCTCAGTTTCACTAACGTGTCCTGTTTTATAAAACTTAGTTTGAATTTGCTTACACTTCGTGGTGAAACTCCTCTCTACACAACGTATCTTCTGTGGGACTCAGTAAAACCGGTTCGGACCTCTATCATGCCATATGAAAATCATTTTTGGAGTTGTTTCAGTACTCACTTGGCTGTCGGTCTGGTGGGGGTGCAGTCCATGTGGGTGGTGCGGTCGTACCGTCCATCCCTGATCCGGATGCTGCCTCGCCGATGTAGTCCTCGTCGTCTGGGATAAAAAGCTGTGCCTGACCACGTCTACGCGCGGCAAAGGGACCATGTCTATGCACGGCAACGGCGTCCCGGTATGACTCGTCGTCGTCCTTGTCCTCACCCTGAACCTGATTCGTCGCGCTTTCCACATCACCACCTTTAATGACACCGCTCTCCTTGTCACCGGCATCCAAATCGTCACTGGCCTTCAACTCGTCCTCATCGACTTCACTTGCAACGTCGTCGTCCTGCGTCGTGCTTCTTTTAATTCGGTACCTGCTCTCTTGTTGCGTCTCTCCGCTTTCAGAATCACTGGCTGGTGCTGAGGATGCCACCTCCGATGTATGACTTTCATAACTCTCTTTTTTTCTGTCGGAACCCGAAAACCAATCGAAGAAGGCCCCAGAATCTAAACCCAAAAAACCTTTGCCTTCCGTCGTCGTTAACGAGTCTTCTTTTTCTGGCTCCTCTTCGTTTCCAAAGAGATTGAAATTCAATTGTCTTTTGGCACGTTTACCGAACTCACTAATTCTACCAAAAAAGCTAGTGTCACTGTCTTTGCTACCCTCGGGTTTTGCTTCTTCTGGGTCTTCAACAGGACTCTCTACAGGCGCTACGATCTGGTGATCGCTGGTGGAAGGTTCGTGGTAAATGTTCGTGCCCTTCGAGTGCCTAGAGGTGTTGGAATGACGTCTTGCATTGCTGCTACTCTTGCGTTGGTCAGCATGTGAAACGTATTCGTTTGTAACAGCGCCATCATCAAACACCAGATCGCTGTCAATCTGAAAAACAAAAAAGGAAAATTCTACATCAGTAATTCAGAAACTATGGTCCCAAGGTCTGTCACAATGTTTACAATTTTCAGCAGGGGCAGGGGGACCCTACCTCAAATCTTAACCTCGGGGCTACTCAACTTCGGATCCACAGAGGGCAAGGAGGCTCTTACCCAAAAGTAAAGAAGTGGGGCGTTAGGGTAATCAATCGCTCCTCTAACCCAGAGCCGTCGAGAATACACGAAGCTTCATATCCATGCCCGCTATACGCCTCCGTGGTGCGGTGCATAGAAACAGGTGTGCCTGACACGGGAATATGAACAGGGTTGACTTCTGAGGTAGACGGCTGCTCCGAGATGTGTACCAACGATGAAATTAGTGCCACAAGGTCTGGCGTGACGGCGCTATATGAACTAAGCCTCAGTGGAATAAAAGGAAGTCGCAAATGAATTGGAGCAGCGTCTGTATGTTCTCAACCAACAAGAAGACATTCAATGTACGTACAAGATAACACTAAATAAGGTTCGCGTAACCATCGTTGCAATGGGACAGCAATAAGTATTACATATTTATGGTGTGCGTTCGTCGCTTTAGTTATCCAGCATGCAATGCGCGTGGGCCGTATTATATTGTCATCTGTGGCCTACCCCCTCATACCATATTTTTCCACATCATCTCATAAACGGCACATTTTCGAGCGGGAAGAATTATTGTACATAAAATGTGTCTTTTGATATTCTCCACAACATCTGTCCGACACAATTATTGTTCTTTTTAATGTGTGTCGCTTCCGTTGTGTCAATACCGATATGTAACAATAAAAGTCTATTAGGAGTCTATACAAAACACTTAACTAAAGAGACGTAGAAAGCTACATGTTTCGGCTGTGTGAAACAACCGTCGTCAAATTTTATTAAATTGAACCGTCTTTATACAACATATAAATAACAGTTGCATATCTACAAATGGTTAATTAAGTGACATGTTTCGGCCTTGTTCGGCCATCATCAGGCTTACAGAAAGATGGTGTTAATTAAGGTAAGCCTGATGATGGCCGAACAAGGCCGAAACATGTCGCTTAATTAACAAGTCGTACATTTGCAACTGTTATTTGTATGTTGTGTAAAGACGGTAAAATTTAATAAAATTTGTTACGTGTACAAAACGGGATGGAAACAGTAGAATTCAACTGTCGTCAAGCTGCGTGATTCACCAGTGCGTAAGTACGAAATCATGTAGCTTAGCCATACATTCCACAATGAAACTCAGGGGCGAGATCCCAAGCCTACATAAAATATTGCAGAAATAGCTTTTGGGAAACATTTTTACAATATGTACAAGTACTGTAAAATATTGGGGGGACCGCGGTGGCACACAGTATTTAAGGTGCTGTGCTACAATCGGAAGGTCGCTGGTTCGATCCCAGATGGTGTCAATGGAATTTTTCATTGAAATAAAATCCTCCGATCGCACTATGGCCCTGGGGTCGACTCAGCCTCTAACAGAAATGAGTACCAGGAGTATTTCCTGGGGGTAAAGGCGGCCGGTGCGTAAGGCTCACAACCTTACCACCATCCTGTGCCGTTGTCATGAAATCTGGGAACCTTAACTTCCTGGAACCCTCTGGGCCACTCCAGGCCTGTAACGGGACTGCTTTACCATTACTGTAAAAATATTATACCCTCTGGGCCACTCCAGGCCTGTAACGGGACTGCTTTACCATTTACTGTAAAATATTATACCCTCTGGGCCATTCCAGGCCTGTAACGGGACTGCTTTACCTTTTACTGTAAAACATTATACCCTCTGGGCCACTCCAGGCCTGTAACGGGACTGCTTTACCTTTTACTGTAAAACATTATATCCTCTGGGCCACTCCAGACTTGTAACGGGACTGCTTTACCTTTTACTGTAAAATATTATACCCTCTGGG
>Ga0131853_10006218_pt1 | contig 21574 bp, 12 predicted proteins | sample TergutLab28metaG_FD_92764 | JGI IMG/M metagenome (GOLD analysis project Ga0131853, IMG submission 92764) | Labiotermes labralis P1 segment gut microbial communities from Petit-Saut dam, French Guiana - Lab288 P1 (version 2) (version 2) | ecosystem: Host-associated > Arthropoda: Insects >... | reverse complement strand
GCTGTACCAGTATTATGACCTGTACCGGAGGTTGCGGTTACAGTTTTTAGTACTCCTGATGATGGGTGCTGTGACACCCGAAACATGTAAAGTGACTTTGCAGTAAATAAATATCTGCATACTATTGCATCTGGTTGGATTTTTATTAACATTAACGTAAAGTATAGCCTTGCCTAAGCCCCCTTTGATGAAAATCACAACATATTTAGTATAATTATGTGCAGAACTCCTATACAGGATTCCACGCAAATCGGAAAATACGCAAGTATGTTACGGATAGAATTTCATTTATATCCCCAAGTCAAACATGGATAGCATAACACCGCATTTTACAAACCCCAAATCACCAGCCACGTGTTATTAATATTTTCTTTAACGATTGTTACAAAAATCAGATGAAAAATGTGGAAAATATGTCGAAATTTCATTCACGCCCATAAGTAGAGAGGTTTATGGCTTTCATTATAGCGATCTTCACAAAAATGTACACACACACACACACACACATATATATATATACTTATCAGCATTAGGTGGATACCTTCTGCATTGGATTTCTCCAAACGTGGTCAAGAAATATGGGAAATATGGGTAGAAATTCAATTACGCCCCGAAATAAAATCGTGACTCTCACGTACCCGGGTTTCACAAAAATCGCTCTTGATCGACAAATTTTTGTAACGAACTTTTATGGAGTTTTTTAATAAAAATTCTAAAGGTTTAGTTGTTGACAGCTGGTAAGTCACATTAACATGGTCTGCACATAGGTCACATTTTGCTACGTAACAAAAATCTAAAAACCGAATGTTAACACCTATTCCTTTACACACAATACACACGTTGGATATTATGCCAGTGATTACAATTTAAGAACGGAAATATGATATGCTTTTAGGATTTTCCAGAATTAAGATGCTGCAATTTTACAAGAAGATTTTTGTCAATGTTGGAGAAAGGTAGCATCCAATAAAAGAACGAAAGTGTCGAGATCTCTTTTGACCTTAATTTTGGTTAGTTTCTGTGCCTCACCTTGCGGTTCACTCAAGAGAAAACTCTTCCTTCATGTTAGCTATCGTTATGTCGTTTTAATAGAGACCCAAAGTATTCCCACTGAAGCAGGAACTATAATCACAAGCAGGCAGTTCTTCTGAAATTTGTACTTAAACGGATTCAGATAAACGTCTACTGTACAATAAACATGTGGCTAGCAGAATAATTCAAAATTTATTTGCAATGATGTCGCAGAGAGTGTTTGGCATATCTCCAGAAGAAAAGCCACAAAATATACCATAAAAATAAGGTAGCAGGTTCACAAAATATTTATTTAACACACAACCAATATAGCCTCCAAGAAGGTTAGACTTCCTTTCATTTCTGTACTATGATTATAAAGCTTCCATAACAAACGTAGTAACACAGAACTCACCAACTTATAGTTTCAGTCCCTTGGAGTGTTGAATATTATTTCCTTTGCCGCCTTCCAAAATGTAAATCCTTGCGAACTGAAAGCGTGGCATTGTGCTTCCACCATGCGTAATATTTTAGATGGCAAGAATACAGGCTACAGAAGTGGAAGCTTTTAAGTAGATATTCCTCTTGTATGACTGAATCCACTCATAGCCAGCAAAGTCTAGCAGAATCTCCATCAGTTTTAACGAGCTGTTTTAATGGCCAGTCTTTATAGAAACACATCTACGTTAAATTTGTAAGAAAAACGTCTTAATCACAGATTTCTAAGTACGTCGTATTTTATTACTCCGGGCAGGAGAGACAGAGAAACAGAGCGCTAAGGAGAGAATAGACTGGAGGATGAAAAGGAAATGAAAATCTTTTCCTTTTTCTATCCAGTATCTTTTCTCTGTATAAGAGGCATCCATAATTCTTAGCGCTTAGAAATGAAAAGGAGAATAATTTTGCATCGTCTGCTGAGCTTGCAAACTAAACCAGTAAGTCGTCATTCAAACCCAGAGTAAAGGATGTTAACTTTATGGGTACTTTTGTTTTAAGAGCGGGGGAATAGACGTCAGGCTTATTTTCGACATACGACGGCGAAGTCGCACTGTCGACCGCCTGGAACACTTTGCTCGGTAGCTTTCCTTTTTAAAATATCAGAATCACAGAACAGACAAATGCAGGAGCACATATTTGACTGCATAGGTGATTTCGAATCTCATTTGTCTCTTCAGGCAAATCGAACGCGCAGAATTTTGGCCATTATTACGAGCATTAGGGCTTCCGAGCAACTGGCGACTAAAAGAGAATTTCTACTTCCACCAGTACTAGTACAGTGTTTTAACGTACTCCATAACGCTTCGTGACAGTGGCGTACCGAGAGGGGGTGGGGGTTGGGGGTTCAAAACCCAGAAATTCGGAAGGCCCTCCAAAATCGTGCCAAACTCAACTCGATTGTGAAAACTGTCAAAATTGTTGAATTTAGAACGCCAACACCCCAAGATGTTTGGAAAAAAAGGCAGTAAAATTCTAAAACTACCGCCGGTTCGCTATTGTTTTATATTAGCAATGACAAATAAACTGGTTGTCATCATGAATAGTCTTAAAGTATCAAAAATTAAGAAGATTTTACTATATAAAATGAAATTTCTTGTACGAAATCACAGTTGGCTCCAGAACCCCGGACTAGGGGGCTACCGCCTCCAGATCCCTGTCCTTTGTCCTTAACTGAATTTGCTGAACCCTCCCTCCCCTCCCCCACCCAAACAAACTTTCTGGGCACGCCACTGCTTCGTGACGTTGGGGGTATGCATGCGTAATTCTAAAGGGACGCCCTTTTTATAGTAAGGTAAATCAGTCCAATTACAGGCCCGAAGTGCCCAAAGGGTTCCGGGAAGTTAAGGTTCCCAGATTTCGTGACAACAACACAGGATGGTGGTAAGGTTGTCAGCCTTCCGCACCGGCCGCTTTACACCCACGAAATACTCCTGGTACTCATTTCTGTTAGAGGCTGAGTCGACCCCAGGATCATAGTGCGATCGGAAGGAGTATGTCACTGAAAAATTCCAATGATACCATCTGGAATCGAACCGGCGACCCTCCGATTTGTATCAAGGCGCCTTAACCACTGTGTTACCGCGGTCCCCCCTTCTTATAGTACAAATTGTGCGACTCCGTCGCACAATTTCCCTCATCCCGGACGCATAGCCCACTGCCCTGCTCCTAACAGCCGACCACCAGCAACCAAGTCATTACACACCATATGCGGCAATAACACAAGTATAGTCTCGAGCTCCTGATGATGGGCATATAAGTGCCCGAAACATGTTGACCAGATTATAAGTGCAATAAAGCATTCAGTTGTATCTAGTTGGTTTTCTTCTCTACCCTTGTACTACGATGCACAGACAAACATACATCAAATTTACTGGATCTTTAAAGCTGTCACGTCGCAAAAATTGCTATTCTGCCTTTTGTTCACCTGGTACATTAAGCGGACAAGACCAACACTTGGTTACCAACATTTCCGTACCAATTATAATTTCCTTCCTCAGGAGCCAAGCGGCCTTCTTCTTGGACTGCTTGATCCTCGAAGATAACACCGATAGGTTTTCCCAAAATGTCGGTAACCAACAAGTCCACTTCGCGTAACATCCGAAAAGAGCAACAACCTCAACGACGCCGCTTCTGAAGAATTACAGCTCGCAAATGTGGTCCTAACAGTAAAGGTTCCTGGGTTCAGGCTTCTACAGACTACAGACAACCGACGACAAGGCGTTTTTTTAAAATCAGTGTTGGAGTTCTTGTGCCTCTCCACATGCTCCTTCACAAATTCCAGTAAATTTTCTGTTCGGATACACGGTGAGCAGGCTGTTCGCATTTACATCTCACTGGAACACATCTTCGTATCCTGAAACACAGGGACTGACAACGCGAGAAACTTTTAAGGTTATACCGCACAGGCAGGTCCCTACTCTCTTCCTTGACAGAACACGTCTATCTTGCTACGGAACTCTGGCGCATTCTGTTTCGACCTAATTTCGTTGGAGGGTGGAGGGGTCATTGTACGATGATTTCATTATTTCAGACGAAGAGTCCAGGCGAATTGTAGGATGAATGATAAGCAGGAAAGGATTTGGAAGTAGTCGTGGCCTAATCAAAGTATTCCCCCAGTATATGCTTGGAGACGCTGAGCAAAACCACTAAACACAGCAGTCAGCATTGCCTGGAACCACCATAACACGTGTCCAGAATGTTACTGTTTTATCAGCCTACTCGAGTTTAGGCCAAGTACTGTCAACTTGACTGGAATGGCACCTAAAACTGTACTCCAATTACACGAAGAAATCACACTTCTCCTCTTCCTCTGCCATCCTTATCGCATGGACATACTCTCGCACTCTGCACGTCGTAACTTCTGTCTCGCTCGCAATGTTTTACTACGAAGCTCACCCTCATAAATGGGGAATCTCTATTTTGTTACTCGCCAAAAATGATAAAATCATGTGCCAGCAGCACAAATACACGCACGGCGTTGCCAGACGTATTTTTTTGTTGTGATTCCATCTGAAATGTCGTAGTTTACATATAACACTAGCAAGTATGAACATGTTTCAAGCTCACTAAATTTCGCTCACATTATTTATTTCACTACATGGATTTACAAAAAAACAAAGAAAAAGAGAACCTTCAAAACACATACGTTACATTGAAGTAACAAATGGTCTACTCATGTCTAGTTGTGAATTTTGGGACTTTAAATCTTATGGTGGCCTGTTCGAATCTCCGGAATCATAGCTTCCATTTTTCTACTCAGAACCTCCAAATAAATGCGGGTATAGTGTCTCCAATAGGCCTGAACCTCTACATTAAAATAATAAAACAATATACGTCAAACACATCAATTTATTACATAAATTGGCTACATGTTTCGGCCCCTACAGGGTCATCATCAGGCCTTCTTATTGAATAATGTCATTATAACGCTGAGTACATTATTGGGATCCCAAGTAATGTTTACAAAATGTGAAGTGATATCTCGTCTGACAAACCTCATATATAAAACTTTTTAAATCTATGAAACTATAACCGGGTATTACAAATAGTATCTGGTTTTGTATAATGAACCAAGGTTGAAAACAGACTGCTTACGTACATCCGTGTGGTAACTTAACATTGATGTGCGTTCTGTTGTTTTGCTTAAGATCTTATAGTATTATACATGTATAACTGGCAATTTCGGTGATTACGAATTAGTGTCTGTTGAATTATTATTTTATCGTGTCCAGAAACGTATCATCTTTCGTTTTTCTCGTACAGAAACATAAGGGGAAAGTTGACTCTGTTGTTTTTACCGTCTCCTGTGACATAGAAATGACTTGGATTACATGGGATGTCAGAATTAGAAAGTCTTAACCGACTAGGTATTATATACGGTATGACTTACATGTAGGAAAATGCGTAGTGAATCGATGCTCGATGCCGGGATAGCTCAGTCCGTATAACGACTCGCTACGGACTGGACGGTCGGGGGATCGAAATCCCGGTGGGGGGCCAGATTTTCCGCACCTGTCCAGACCAGCTCTGGGGCCCACCCAGCCTCCTGTAAAATGGTTACCGGGTCTTTCCTGGGGGTAAAGAGCGGCTGGGGCGTGACGCTGACCACTCACCCCCTTCTAATGCCGTGGTCAAGAAAGAGTACAGCTATACCTCTACTCCCCCTATGGGCCGTACGGCCTGTACAGAGCCTCAGTGTCTGTACAAGGGCGCACTTTATCTTTATAGTGTCTTCGACATGTTTCGAACATCCAAGTGTTCATCATCAGGAAGAATTGTACATGCATTCATATAAAGTCTGGTCGATAGCAGGATGTGCTTGATACTTGGTACCCCAAACGTTAAGTTTACCGAATATACTCGTAACTGAAGAATAAGAACCAACTAGATGCTACTTATTTTATTGTGCTACTTATAGGCTCAACATGTTTCGGCCACTATTATGCCCATTTTCAGTCGTGCTATATCCTACAGCCCGGACACTACTCCAGCCTACCCGCACCTAACATCAAACCTACAGCAACCCAAAAACGAGACGACCAATGTGGTAATCAACATTAAAATCGTGAGCTCCTGATGACGGGCATAGTAGTGCCCGAAACATGTTGAGCCTATAAGAAGTACAATAAAATAATATGTAATATCTAGTTGGTTCTTATTCTTCAGTTATCACAATGATGCAAGGTTCAACAAACATCAAATTCGTAAAGTTTACGGTAGCACATACTGCATGAACACCCGGTTGCTCTTTGTTCTGCGTTTTTCCATCAATGCCGACCTGCAGCGTACATCAAAAGTAAAATTCTCTACATTTTATTCCTCGCCTCATTTTTTTATATTCGCTGTTTATTACTAAATGTTCATGAATAATACATGATGGCTAAACAATCAACGATGAAAGGGTTATATTTTAAACGAGTCTACGGTTATCGTAATTGTGTAGAGAGAATATGAAACCTCAAGTGAATTGGCATGTGGTAGCCTACCAGAAAAACTGATGTGGAAGGCAAATTACTCGGTTTCATTGTTACCCTGGTGTGTGGAGGGAAGGGCATTCGGAGTAAGCAGTTCTCAGTACTGTACAACACTGCTGCACAATTTACACAACTGCGAGTTTTTACAAGTTATTGCAAAATACAAGCTTTGAAAACTTCCCACGTGGGATTTAAAAGTTTTATTCCTTTTTGTGTGCAGGACAACTAAGTTAAATTTATTATGAAATTAGTGAAGTCAGCAGCAGCTGATCAAGTGCAAGTCTACAAACTAATGGTCAACAAGCACGAAAAAGGAACGCCAACAAAATTCTCCGTGACACCGAGTGAGACGGTAAAACAAGTCTTGATATATGTCGCCGCCTTCTCATACGAACTGACGATGGAAGCAGTATTTTCCTTCGAAGCTTCTGTAAATTTCTAACAGAATACACGGAATCACATGGAAGTAGAAATTAATCATTCCTAGAGACCATCTTGACAACCTCAATTTTCACACATTTGCAGTCTCTTGGTTAATTTAACAATGCGTTTTCAGATGTGTCTGTTACGCAACTGAATGGGAGAGGGAGTCACCATTTTGAAGGCAGTGAAAAGCAAATGTACGCAAGTTGTTGATTTCAAATGGGCACGCATCTAAACAGTTACTCAGACTATGGAAAAGAGCGAAACCGCTCAGTGAAGGCCGAAAATCCGACCCTGGACCTTACGTTTAGGAATCAGGAGTGTTTATCACTCAGCTAGGAAAGACGTCACGTATAACATAAATAGCGAAACTACAGACGCAGCAGAATTAGAGCCAAATACTTTCATTTTATATTGTCTGTGCATGTAACTACAGACCTCCATCCAGCAATGTATTGTTTGAAAGGTAATACGTTCTCAGTCAATAAACTGCCCCTGTTTTGAACTAAACCTGATTATTCTTTTCCGTCTCCATAATAGCTCGCCACTTTCCCCCATCTTGAGCCAAATAAATCCAGGCCATGTTCTCCAACATTATTTCTTTAATATCCATTTTATTATTACCATTTCGTCTACGGCTAGGTATTCCAAATGACCTCTTTCCTTCGAGGTCTGGAACCGAAGACCTGCGTACATTCCTACTACCCCCCCCCCATGCGTGCTACATGCCCCGACCTTTTCATTCTCCTTGATTATACGTCTCTAATACTGTTTGCCGCAGAAGTCACATCATGAAGCTCCTCACTGTGCCATTTTCTCTATCGTCCTGTCACTTCCTCTAACTTACAACTTCGTCTGTATGCAAGCAGTATTTGAACAAACTATGCAATCAGTAACAAGTAATCGTAGGCCAGTTATGTTCCTTCTACGACCTATACAACACCAAAACATACGGGAGAAACAAATGTGACAATTGATTATTTATTACTGATACTGCAATTTTTTTTTACCAAATACTGCGTAATAGATCCATTGCGCGGAACCTTATACAGCGTTTTGGTCTCGAACGCCTCACCATTGCGGTTCGTACACGTGTTGGTATTAGCGACACAACGAAAGGAAATATTGAACTTACAGATTAAACCATGTCGCCCTGTGACACATAACCTTAATTACCCGACTCTTGTCTCTCTGAACCCCACAGAGGCTAGCGTGACTGCAGGGCACAGACCCCACACCCTTGCAGCAGCCACTCACATCTGACTTGAATTTGGTTCTCCATTTATATGGAGTGGATTGGGCTGGCCCAGGATAGAGACAGGTGGCGGACGCTTGTGAGTGCGGTAATGAACCTTCGGGTTCCGTGAAATGCGGCGAATTTCTTGACTAGCTGCAAACCAGTTAGCTGCTAAAGAAGGACTCTGCACCATGGAGTGAGTAAGTAATTATATTAAAAAGGTTGGTTTCGATCAGTCACATTTCTTACCAGCTATCCGTTTAAATAAACAGTTAATATTATAAGACAATACAATTAGCCTACCACTGTTCAAATGTCCGAAGAATGTGTGTGTGTGTGTTACATATAGCTCATAACACAGAACCTCTCAAATTACACTCAATGAATCCAGTCTTATAAATGTAAACGATATGTAGTCAAGCACAACTCAATTAATGATTTCACTAACGCGTATTTCTTACATTTACAATGGGTACCGGGTCTATCTCGGGGGTAAAGTGCGGCCGGGGCGTGCTGCTGACCACTCACCCCCTTCTAGTGCCGCGGTCATGGAACAGTACAGCTATACCTCTACCCACTCTCTGGGCCACACCAGGCCTATAACGGGAACGCAAAAAAAAAAGTATTTCTTACATTGTTTCGTTCAACGACATGTTTCGGCTCTAGTTATGAGTCATCTTCAGGTTGATCACTGTACTTAGTAAGGTAAAATATACAATTAGCATTACTATTGTTATTGTTACCTACAAGATCACGCATAACATATAAAAATTTAACATTGATTCCGCTGTATAGCAGTATTAAAATTAAGTTAGTGGAAGTTAATTATATATAAAGGTAAAGTGATCCCGTTACAGGCCCGGTGTGGCCCAGAGAGTGGGTATGTGTATAGCTCTACTGTTCCATGACCGCGGCACTAGAAGGGGGTGAGTGGTCAGCAGCACGCCCTGGCCGCACTTTACCCCCGGGAAAGACCCAGTACCCATTTTACAAGAGGCTGGAAGGGCCCCAGGGCCGGTCTGGATGGGCGAAAAATCTCGTCCCCACCGGGATTCGATCCCGGACCGTCCAGCCCGTAGTTAGTCGCTATACCGACTGAGCTAACACGCCCACAAGTTAATTATTTGGAATATTAAAATTAGGGGGTATTATAATGATGGAATGTGGTGTGGGTACTACAAACTATTCTATTTAACTGTTTATGGATTCTTCACTGATGCCGTGGTTTTTCGTGACGATGTAACATAGGTCTATGGAAGTTATCGGAAGTTTGTCGACCTTCTCCGACAGCACTTGTATAGTGAACATTGCGTTTAAAAAAAATGGTGTTTTCAATTTATTATGTGTAATAGGTGATATTTTGTTACTTACGTTTGGTCGTTGGTAGTTGATACACATGCTCGTTACCTAGGGGACTGCGGTAGCAGAGTGGTTAAGGTGCTGTGTTACAAATTGTAAAGTCGCTGGTTCGATTCTAGTTGGTGTCATCGGAATTTTCCATTGACATAATCCTTCCGATCACACTATGGCCCTGGGGTCGACTCAGCCTCTAACAGAAATGAGTACCAGGAGCATTTCCTGGGGGTAAAGGAGACCGGTGCGTAAGGCTGACGACCTTACCACCATCCTGTGCTGTTGCCATGTAAACTGGGAAGCTTAACTTCCTGGAACCCTCTGGGCCACTCCAGGCCTGTAACGGGACTGCTTTACATTTTTTTACTCGTTACCTTACTAAGTATCAACCTGAAGATGGCCCATAAGTAGAGCCGAAACATGTCGGAAGAAACAATGTAAGTAATACACCTTAATAAAATCATTAATTGAGTTGTGTTTGTGTATTGTTTATATTTATAATTCTATACAACACAACGGGGATGTCTCACCTGAAAGAATCCAATCTTTATGCGTTATTTGCAGGAATTTTACAGAATAAACTTCATACATTCGAAACTAGACAACAAATTCAGTCGACTCCTCTTGGAGTACAAACATATTTGTCAAATTTGTTCTGCTCCGTATATGTTTGACTTGCTTGTCGCAACTGCGTGTCGCTCTCTCTCTATGTGGATGGATAAGTCGGACCTTTGGGTATGGAGTGTATTTGTATATATGTGTAGAAGAGACAGTTGTGGCCAAGTTGATGACAAGTTATTGTCAAAAATGGAGCATGTAACATGTCGTCAAAACTATCATGCAACAAAATGTTACACTTGGACTGACCTTTTAGAAGGGAGATGAAGAAAGTTACGGCACTTTAAACCACACAAGTTATATCAGCTGAGATGAGCACAAAGGAAATTACTAAAACAAGGCCATAAGATACGGAGCTGCTATGTAACCTGCAGTCGATTAATGCATATATTTTTATATCGCAAATTGACTGCTAAATTCCTCAAAACAGCACCGACGATTACACTTGGCCCTTCCCTGTCATCCACTTTCATAAACCCACCTGGCTGGCAACACACTACTAAGAACTTATCACCGTCCACATTTTCCCTGCAAAAAACCCCGTCCTAGGGTGACTGGCTTTATTTTTGGGTACTTGACCCTTGAAGAAGGGACCGATAGGTTGTCCCGAAACGACGGTAAGAAATTACTATTACTCACTGTGTAATAACCCAGAAGAGCGCAGTTCTTGCTGACTGCTAAATTGTTCGTATACATAGAAGCCAAATCATAGGCTAACATGACAGGGTTGGTTAGTAACAGAATCCCGTGTGCAACACCAAGCAGTTGCTTCTATATTGTTATTCAGAACGAGTGTATCCAAAATGAAGATAAAATTGATAGTTTATACCAAGAATTACGTTGCCTATTTGGTCAGTTGCATAAGTAGTAAAAGGTAAGGGTAAAGTGATTCCGTTACAGGCCCGGTGTCGCCAGGAGGGTCGGTAGAGGTATAGCTCTACTCTTCCATACCCGCGGCACTAGAAGGGGGTGAGTGGTCAGCCCCACACACCGGCCGCATTTTATCCCCGGGAAAGACCAGGTACCTATTTCACAGGAGGCTGGGTGGGCCCCAGGGCCGGTCTCGACGGGCGGAAAATCTTGTCCCCACCTGGATTCGATCGCGGACCGTCCAGCCCGTAGTCAGTCGCTACACCGACTGAGCTACCCGGTGCATAAGTAGTACAATAAAATATCATTAGACGATTTTAGAGGAATAGTAACAATAAGGCACATAACGGAAGGCATGAAATTACGGAACAGAATCACAGCACATATTAATGACTTTAACAAAAAATCGAATATTCAGAAGAAATTATATTTCTGTACTTAGTGTGTGAATTTTCTTAATGTAGAAAATTCTGAACTCTTCTTAACAAACATAACGAAAGTCTGAAAAAACATGTATTAAAACCTACAGGGCAATGAATTACAACACAAGATGATTGCTTTACTGCCTTCGCTCATAGTAGTAACCGCACAGACACGTGTATACAAGTACTGAGGTATACCATGGCAGTATGTTTCCTTATATAAATATTCGAATTTATACTCATTATATGCGCTGACAACTGTTTAAACAGTATCGAAATTTTGATGTTTTGCTGACCGCGCATCTCAGAATAAACTTAGCAATTGGCCAACTTAATGCACAAATTCTTGTTTTTTAATAAGTTTATTCCTCTACATGCTTCGAGCACATGTGCTCATCATCAGGAGGTCAAATTGTATTATACAGCAGCTGGTACCATCACACCTGTAGGTGGCCATCCTGTGCACCGGACGGCCACCTACAGACAGTGACGATACCAGATGCTGTATAATATATTTCGACCTCCTGATGATGAGCACAACAGTGCTCGAAACATGTAGAGGAATACAATAAACTTATTAAAAAAAACAAGAATTTGTGCATTAAGTTGGTCAACTGATAAGAGTATCGAAAATATTCATGGTATCATATTATCATGGAGGACAAATCCAGAGAAAGGAAAGCAATTTACACTACTTCAACAAGCATAGCAACGCCACTGCTGTCGATTATATTCAGTGCCACAATTCTCTTCAGTGTTACTGTGGAGACATCAACAAGCCACGAAACGTGAAACACTTAATTGACTGTGACATTTATTAGAGCATGAACAAATATCGTTGCTGCAGTTAAAGCAAGCCTACTGTATAGCACTGAGAGGCCACAAGCTCATTCTTCACTTCACAAAAAGCATTCCATTATTAAGCATACACGCGTACAATACACAATGTGCTCGGTGAATATTCATATAATGAGCCCTGGTTTCCATTGGTCTGTAACGTGGTAAGTTGGGACGTAAACCATTCAACATTCTATAGGTTGTATCTGCTTAGTGCTCTGATACTAGTACTATGGATCATCTCTTGATGAGGAGGGAGATGTACAGTCCGATTGAGAAGAGTATGAGCATGTTGTACAAAATGAAGGATATCAGAAACGAAGAAATATATATCGTTCAGATATTTTTACCCTTTTTTATTTCACACGACCTCTTTAGATCAGAGCACTGAAATTTCAGTTTACATAAAGACGGGAAATTTTTGAATTACTGCAGTCTACTTGGATTAAATATAATTTATACGTGAGAATTCTGAGAACTTTGTTGTCACACGTCGCATTCATAGAATTTAAAAAAATGCCATAGACTTTTCAGTGTAAGAAGGAGGCACGTATGTTTGTATAGGCTCTTAATACCACTCTTAGGAACGGCTTCAGAAACCTGTTAATTAAGGCTTGACAAGAAGGGTAATGTAAGCATAACGTAAAGTTTAGGAAGTTTCGTACAGCCATTGTTGCAGTGGAAAAACAATAATTATTACATATTTGATGTTTGTTGGACCATGCATCACTGTGATAACTGAAGAATAAAGACCACCTAGATCCCACTTATTATTTTATTGTACTTCTGATAGGCTCAACATGTTTCGGGCACTACTATGTCCATCACCAGGAGCTCGCCACTATGATGTGGATTACCACATTGATCGTTTCGTACTTGGTTTGCTGTAGGTTGGAGGTTAGTAGCGGTTAGGCTGGAGTAGTGTCCGGGCTGCAGCCCGGACACTACTCCAACCTAACTGCAACACTAGAGTCGCGAGCTCATGATAATGGGCATAGCAGTGCCCGAAACATATTGAGCCTATAAGAAGTACAATAAAATAATAAGTGGATCTAGCTGGTTTTTATTCTTCAATTATTACATATTCTGAGAATGTGTTTGTAACCTTAGGTATGCAAAATGCAATGAGCATGCGCCGTATTGTAATCTGCGGCTTGCCCGGCTCTACAATATTTTGTTTCACATTATCTCACCAACGACAAATTTACAACAAAAAAGGTTATTGAACATGAAATGTGTTTCGATTTTCTCTAAAACTTTAGTTGGAAACATTTCTCATTCTAAAAGAATTTAGCGAGATATGATCAAAAATGTATACTGATCTTCGTGTCAAGTACTCGTTATTCTTGTCAGGTTTTAATGAAACGTGAATGTTCATGACAGATTTTCGAAAAATCCGCCCAGTGGGAGCCGAGTTGTCCCATACAGGCGGAAGGACGGACAGACAGGCGTGATGAAGCTAAAAGTCGCTTTTCGCAATTTAGCGCATACGCCTAAAAATGAGCTGGGTGAAAACAGTCCGGAAATGTTCGAACATTAATGAATATACCGTTATTGTTGGTCATAAAATACGAACTCATTTCGAATTCTTTTATTTGAAAGTAAATGTGGCATAGCGTTGCATGTAGAGAAATTTGAAATTTTCTTCTGTGCTCAGATCTCATTATGTAATCTTTCTCTTGTATGAAGATTAAGCAAATTATTCCTTAAGAGCTAACTGTCGTTCTAATCATAAAGACCTATAATCGTAAACTATAATATCTGACCTCATTTCCATACGTTTACTCTTTGATATCGCTAATTATCCTACTTGCGTTGACTTTTCCAGCGTCTACTTTCCCGTTTTCGGTCGCCTGGTTTGGCGGCAACTTCTCCAGCCGCTTTGTAATGCTTGTTGTCGAAACAAATTCTCGCAGGCGTTACCTACAGATTGCTTTTTTTCATTCCAGCTACTCGATGTATCGCTTTACGGTTTCCATAAAGTGTTTTTAAACCCCGCTTTACATCAGCCTTATATTTAGAATATATCTAGCTCGACGTAGTAGCTGCAGACATGTTTTTAGAAAGAGAATTATCATAATTTTCATAAACAAACCGCTTTAAATTCAAACATCAAGGAAGGAAGTTTGGGTGCGGATTTTAAGTTCTTCTTTTATAGCTGTGAAAATGAAGGTTCAGAGTCTTCTCGGGTATGACATCGTGTAGATTTGCAATTTGGTTGTGATGTTTAGGTACGCTTGCTGATTCCTTAGTCAGGGTCGAAGCTGACCAAGAACTCTTCTTTGGGTTACTAGATAACACCTACGCCTGCAATATTTTGTATTGATATCACGCAGCACAACACCGATAGTGAACTTTAGGCGCATCATCCTCTTGTGTTATAAGCAATTAGGGAGGGGGTGGGGTACGTTAAAACACAACTGTCTTGTATCCTACTTTATTAAGCTGGCGATGACGTGTTTCGGCCACTTTGAGCCATCTTCAGGTCACAAAAATGTATATAGAGGAAAACTATACAGAGTATGATCATAGTGTAGGTGCATATTCTGAACTTTCAACGAGATCTCTTTGTCGGTTGGATTATACACATTGAGCTAAAAGTACATCTTCTACCTAGAATATAAGAATGGGTGTATATAATTAAGTAATATCTAGTCTTACAATTGGTACATTAAGCTAGAAGTAGTACGCCCTATATCAGGCGAAAAATTAGGTGGTGTTTGTACGTGCTGAGTGGAGAGGCAGGGGTGTCCCAAGCGTTCCTGGCGCGTTCAGCCACAGTAATGAGAAACACAGAGTGGTGTACACAAAACGCGATACGGGAACCATCCGCACTCCAAAGTTCAAACAGTCGAAAATCACTACAGTTCTTATTGGAACGGACACCACCGCTACAAAAAGTGACAAGGACCCAGAACGGACCCCACCAGAACTTGAAGTCCGGATAAGGCATCCCATCACACTGCAGAAACCCAAACCAGAACGGGTTGCTTCACTTAAGAGGTCACGTCTCACACACAGCCGTCCATTTTCATTTCGGCTACCTGCAACATAACTTTACAAGAGCTAACAGATTCTCCACCAGATAGGCCAAGGATACTTGTTCTGGACTATATTTTGCCACAAACATAAAATACAACCACTTCATAAACATCCATGTAGCCGCCACCGACGTACCAACGCACCAGGAACGCTTGGGACACCCCTATCTCTCCACTCACCATGTACAAACCTCTCCTAGTTTTTCGCGTGATATAGGGCGTACTGCTTATATATTACAATCTAACTTAATGCACCATTTGTAAGAGTACGTATTACTTCATTATATATGTACATAAAGCTATCAAATTCTTCTCCCCCGATTGTCTCCTCCTTGTCGTGGCGAGAGGGGGGGGAGGGGCTTGCGGGCCTCAATGACCTTACGGGCTATGCCGGCGGGAACGTTATGTTCCTGGTAGGGCCTCCCAAGTCAGACAGGCCGTAAGAGAGGGGCCAGACTAAGAGAGACAAACTGATCCTCCAAGAATGGGGGTTTTGCGGATGGGTTGGTAACCCTCCCAAGGAAAACAAAGTACTCGTAAGCAAAGACCCACAGCCTTGGATATCGGCGGATTAAATGAAGAGTTCGTGGACGACCCAGAAAACGATGGCATTGCGTCGATGCCGGAACAGGTCAAACGACTTACTCCATGGAGGATGATGATGATGATAAAATTCTTATAGTCTATTTAGAAGAGGTACTTTTAGCTCAATATGTATAATCCAACCGACAACGAGATCTCGTTGAAAGTTCAGAATATGCACCTATACTGTGATCATACTCTGTATAGTTTTCCTCTATATATATTTTTGTGACCTGAAGATGGCCCACAGTGGCCGAAACACGTCGTCGTCAGCATAATAAAGTAGGATACAAGAAAATTATGTTTTGACGTACCCCCCCCCTCAACCGCTAGTGAAGCTGTCGCCTAGAAAGGCGACTATTTCGTACTTAAATGTCCAGATTTTACGACGTCTGCATTGTTTAAAACTCTTCAACAGCGCCAAGCGAAGTTATTACAGAATAATTATAAAAGTTGGTTTTATATCTTGATGAATAATTTCTGTTGCAGTAAATTGCTACACCCCAAAACTAGACAAAAGCACTGAAGACGGTCTTGTCTTATGAATACTTCATTTGAATTTTTGACGTACAAATATACTTGAGAGGAATTCTTATTTATTAATCAAGTAAGTTAAATTGACTAATTGCCTGGAGCAGTCATTCTTAGTTATTGTTCTTCTACTCTGTGAATTCCATATAAACTATGTTCTTCTGTATGGTTGTGGATTAATTATAACAAAGAATTTTTGTGTATTACACATACAGTCGAACACAAATGTACGAGTATAGTTGTGTTCGACCATATGTGTAATACACAAAAAATTGTTATTGAACCAACACAACGGAGATGACGCACCTCAAAAAAATGGATTATGTTCTTAAAAAACACAATATAAAAGCCTAACTTTTAAACTTGAATTAAACACTTTACTCCTGAAATATTTTGATATTTTATTCTGTGACGTTTAGCAGAATACTGAATACGTGCTAAAAAATTCACTTCCTGTATATATTGCAAGCGTTTGAAGTTTTGTTGTTGTGAAAGAAGGTACTTGAAATGCTACTCTGGGGCAAACGCGTTTTTCCTCGAGTAACAACATACAAAAAAACTTCATATTTTGGATTTACTGTAAAGGTACTCTCTAAAATTCCTATAAAACGAAGCTTATATTAAACTTCCTGTACTCAAGGGCTGTTTCGTTTTCCATACAAATTTTTATTGCAATACAAGAGTAATACAAGGACTAAGATTATCGAGAAGAGTGCTTCAAAATGCATGATTTACAGGATGAAATTTGTCTCAGGTTTCATTAAAACATTTTGAGAATCAAATTTTATTTGGATTTCACATGTAGACTAAGGTCACAGACCTCTAAACTTATGTCCTAATAACTGTTCGTTTATAAACGCTATACCGAACATACCGGAGAATTCATTACAATGTTTCGAAAACGCAGAGCAATGTTAACAATGACAGACCCGAGTTTCTCTTTGCTGCTCTATAGCAGCGGTTTCCAATATGTTATGTGCGTGACAACAAAGTAGCAAATGGCATGTGACCTGCGACCGTACACTGGAAAAGGCAGTAGCCGGTGACATTTACTGTAAATGAATTCATACTGATGCTTTTTCTTGAATACTATTGAAAATTACCACTTGTTAAACAAATATTAAATTTTTAGTGTTATTTGTCAAATTCAATATTTTTGGAGACAATATTAAATATACAAAATATGAGAGAAACAAATGTCAATCATTTTTTATGAATTAGGTACAAATTGTGATTTTTTTAAATTATGGAATTCACCATAAAACTCTCTCGCGACCCTACTTCAGACCCCCCGGGTCCCTGATGTGGGTCGCGACCTGAGTTTGAGAAGCACTGCTCTACAGGAACTTGCTTATTAACGTACATCTTTTAAGAGATTCATAATTCATCAACGCTTGTTAAAATAAATCGTTATCAACGTGTTTCATTTCATCAATAATAGATTATATGGCTTATTAATTCTTACCGTAAAAAAAGAGTTTACCTCTTCATATAAATGCTGTGCTTGTATTTGGACCAGTGTCGAAAATATCAGCTTTCTTTTGATTACTTGAGGAACTAGTCATTGAATACTGATAAATATTTACCTAAGTAAATTGTAATGGTGTATGTTGAATGTTTATTGAATTCAACTGGGAAATCTAAAATTTTGAGTATGTTTATCCTCGCTGCTCAAAGAGGCGAACGGATTACAACTTTAACATACGTGTATCCGTGCATCGTTAGTGTAATTACAATCGATAACCAACAACTATTTTAATTTATTTACTTCTAATCAGCTCTACATGTTTCGAGCGATGTTTTCGCCCATCATCAGGAGCGTATCACTGTAACTAAAGCTTCTGGTATTGTTCACCGATGTTGCTGCTGGCTGGTGTTGCGTATTGAGTGGAACTCAAAAGTTACGCAACACCAGCCAGCAGCAACATCGGTGGACAATACCAGAAGCTGAAGTTACAGTGATATGCTCCTGATGATGGGCGAAAACATCGCCCGAAACATGTAGAGCTGACTAGAAGTAAATAAATCAAAATAGTTGTATCTTGTTGGTTATCAATTGTAATGATTACAACTTATACTGTGGAGCATTCTTTGCAAAGCTAATGACAAGTCATATGAAGATCGCCATCGTCTGAGAGGAGACTTCTGACGTTCATCGTACATATATCAACTCCTTAAAAATAAGGGCTCCCATTTTATTCAGTGTGTTTAATTAAGCATTACTCTGGTCTCAAAATTTTGGAAGTTGGTTTCTCAAAAGCACTGGTGTGTATATGCGTTTAATTACTGTTCCTGCCACATTCGAAGCAGTCTTCTTGGGCAGCAGCACACTTCGTGAATCAGGGCTCACGCCCTTCTGAAAGGTCGTCGTAAGTCACTGAAAGTCAGAACTGTCTAGAAATCTGCGACCCTTCAGTTCTGATAACAGCCAAACGTCGCACGGGACTAAATCTGGAAATTATGGCGGATCGAGTAACTTTGTTAAGCCCTTTCTGGTCAAGAATTCCCAGACAGCGAGCATGTCACGTGAAGGGTAATTGGCATGAGGTAATATTCATACATTACGTCATACATCCGGTCTTCTCAAAATCAACGTCACGTAATGTTGTCGATATTTTTAAAGAGTAATAGTGGTTCAGTATTCTAAATCGTTCAATAAACTCAAAAGGAAGAGTACCTGCGACAAAGTCAGCATCACACTGATCCGAGCTCGTGAGAAGGGAATCATGGCATTGAAGATTCGACTTTCTCGTAGCATCAGCGCCATAACCTACCGCAAACATCGGCAAAACCCCAAATTCAAAGGAATTGCTCAAACAACATGTCACGAAGTTTTGCAACGGAAATGAAACGCACGTCAATAAACAACACACTATTCCTTTGCTGCTGCTGCTCCTTCATTAGCTTCAGCAACATACACAACGCAGCCACAGACACGTCATCAAATATGTCTGTTTAGACAATGCTCGAATCGACAAATATGCTGGCATGGCGGGAATTGTCACATCTCGTACAGTACTTTGCATAAGAAATGTCACTGTCGCCTCGTCTGGCTCGAGGAACATACAGCTACAAACTGGGGTTTAGTTTGTCAGTAATTGCTGGTTCATTAAAATATGAATTATTATTCAAAACGCCACAAATTACAGTAATAAATGCTGCATACTCACTATAGCACTCTTAATGTCAATGAATTGCTTATATAGTAAGCTTACTTCTTGTCGTTCAAGTTAAGCGTGCATTGTTTACCACACACAAGAATTACGTAAAATGTAACAATACTGTTTTGTTCAATTGTATTAACTCTTAAAACTTGTTGGATTGCCCTGTGCAATAATTAGTTATCATATAGTACCAAATTATTCACATAATGTAGCATTATGTTGCACAACACTTGCACACGCAAGTTCATTTGACAATGTTTGTTGAACTAATATTAGTAACACCTTGTTATTGTTGATAAAGGTACTCAAACAAACACTTCATATGAGTATTGAAATGTAATTACTGCCCTATGCAGCCAAGAATTATCACCATTTGACGTAAGTATCACCAGTGTAATAAAACGTGCTGTCTGCTTGATCCCCCATGGATAACTTCGCACCGACTCGTTCGGACGCGCACTAAGGAAAAAAGCTACGCTTAACACAAAGAGGGACGCTATGACGTCAGAATCCCGCCTTAATCTCGAGCACAGCGCTATATTGTGCAACCCTTGAAAACAAATTTAAATAAGAAAATAGTTAATAATTATTTATAACATAAAATTTGTCCTTTTACGATGCTGTCAACTGTAGACACAGGATTAAATCATCATCATCATCATCATCATCATCATCATCGGTCACGAGTTAGGCCTTGTAGTCTTGTTTGGGCCTCGTCTAATAGCCTCATCAGAGGTTTTTTTTCCAAGTCTTCGTCCATTTGGTTTGTAATACAGCATTATTTTTTACAGTGTGCTCTGCTACACAAAACCCATCCTCACCTGCGCGTGGTGTCACCTGCCCTATATAACGAGACGCTGGGGACCGAGTCACAGTTGTGTAAGTGTTCCATCTTCCGCACAGAAAATGCTGCAGAATATGCTTGTACAGAGGTTGAAAGGTGGCAAACCCACCAACGGACTAACTAGTGGTAGGCAAGTAACCTGTCCTGGGGAACTAAGTATTACTTTCAAGCTTTAATGTAAAGACAATTGGACAGGAAACTTGGCGACGAACTATGGAAAGAAAACGGTTAAGCGAAAAGGGGGAAAAAAAACAAAATGTAGGATTAAATCATGAAAATAAATCATAGATAAGAACCAAATTACAAGCAGTACCATATAAGCAATTGTTCACTGGGAACCATCTTACTTCACAATGCCAAAGGAACTTGGATAAAAAAAATAATTCCACGAACCTAACAGACTCCAAATACACAACGGACCTCAAAAAGTCACTAAAGGTTCTTGTAAGGCGAGAGAAGTAGGATGAAGGAAAGAGAATTGCTTACGTGTTTATAGGCCTCAAGACAGATAAGGAACCAATCTGATATTTTCTTACTCACTGACGTCAAGAGTTCATGTAAATTAACTTCCTTAACTTAAAACATATGTAATCATAGAGTAATTCATAACAGTTCCTCAAGAAAACTGTTTGCTGTGCTACAACAAGTGGGATGGAGAGTCGTCGGAAAGTGGGAGAATATTGCGGAAAACGTTTGATCTCTGTCTCCGAGCGTAGACTCAAAGCTATACTGCATAAAATGTAATTTATGGTAAGATTGCATTGAAATTATGTTACCGAATACGAAATATACTACACATGTGCATGAACATTAGTACACTTTCCAATTGAAACATGCACAATCGTTCATCAGAAGCTAAGAGTCGCTCAGCTTATCACAAAATTTTCTGTCTTTGTTCATCACGAAGAACCATCACTGTGTTACGAGATCCCGCCACTGATCAACACACCGAAGCAGATGAACCCAATTTGCATATTCATTAACTTCTTCCTTAAGATCCACTTTAATATTATCTTTCCACGCACACCTACCTCAATCAAGTGGAAATGTGTCTCAGCCCTTCCAGATACAAGTTTGTATCCGCCGCCATACCATCCAGGCGTGCCACGTGTTCTGCCCATATTTTATTCTTGATTTGTTCAACATAATAATAATAATAATAATAATAAT
>Ga0131853_10006217_pt1 | contig 21577 bp, 9 predicted proteins | sample TergutLab28metaG_FD_92764 | JGI IMG/M metagenome (GOLD analysis project Ga0131853, IMG submission 92764) | Labiotermes labralis P1 segment gut microbial communities from Petit-Saut dam, French Guiana - Lab288 P1 (version 2) (version 2) | ecosystem: Host-associated > Arthropoda: Insects >... | reverse complement strand
TGAGACAACGGAGGCAATTCAGAAAGCAGTGTGTCAGTGTCTTCGGATGGCTGGAACGGAATTTTACAGAAGGGGAATTTTCAAACTCCCAGAACGCTGGGAGAAATGTGTACAAAGAAGTGGCGATTATGTGGAAAAATAAAGAAAGTTCTGTAGATTAAGGTGGTGTATTTGGTTTGTCAATAATAAAGCATGTTACTTTACAAAAAATTGTTGCTCATGACTTACGGTATGACCCTCGTACTTAGCTGCCACATTTAAATTGTCTTTCTGTGGTGGAACTATTTTTCATTGTCCCTACTTTTACGTTTTTCCTCAGTACTGGTCTGTGTGCCTTAGTTCAGATCATTATTTTTTGTTCACTGTTTTCTGTGGCATGCAAGGCACAATCTGAGCCTTTCTCATGTATTTGCATTTCAGAAAAAGGATGATAGTGCCTGCAGTTCAGTTGAGAAGGAGACTACTGGTAAAGCATCCGATAATGGTACTGGAACCGAGGCAATTAATAAGAACAGTACAGATGGAACAGCAAAATTGTCGCAAGAAGGGCGTGACACACCTATGGAAACTACTGCAGATGCGGGAGGGGAGGGAGATGGTGACTTGGATCAAGACCTTGAGAGTGGAATGGATGACAAATTATGGGCAGATGTTGATAAAGATCTTGGTGAATTGTTGCGTGAAGTGGAGCCTGGTAACAAGTCGTCAGATGAGGATGATGATTCACGTGCTGAAGGAGGTCGATATGACAGATTCAGATACAGTGAGAAGGGAAGTACAGTCAATACAGATCCATCATCTGAGGGAGATGTCAGCAAGGCAGCAGCAGAGGCAGATGAAACTGTAGAAAAATCTGATGCAGGAAAAGACAAACAAGAAGTAACAAATGCAAAGTTACCTGGAGAAGATAAACTGGCAGTGAATGATGTTCCTGCTGCTGGTGCTGCTGCAGCTGCTGGTACTACTGATGCAAGCAACTGAAGGGGTTTTCAAATAATTTTCTCTGCGGTAATAGTGTATTACCAATTTATATATGCATGATATCTTGTCAAAAATTGTTAAAAATATACTGTGTAGTTGTCATACCCAACATTAATTTACTGTTCATAGAAGAACATTTTCTTTGAATGCATTAGCTGCCACAAGTTTTATGTATGTCTTGTTAGGAGACATGTTGATACCTGATATAAAGGACCAGATTCATGGTTTTTTTGGCAACTTTTTGTGTTTGTTGTGGATCCAACATTTTTTCACTATGTACTTGTGTTACAGAGACTGTACTTTTGTACATTGAAGTTTTGTGTTATTTTCTGAACTTTGATAGTATACTTATGTACATGGCCAACACAGATTTCACTTGTGTGTGAAACTTATTTGGCAGAACATGGTCTTAAATTATTTCTCTTTTAATTATAAATTTGATGCAAATAAGGGAATAAATCTGGCTTTAAAATATACTTGCTATAAGAGTAATTATGATTCTTAGAATAGTATGTTCCTGTTTGTTCTTCAGAATCTTGGAACAATTTCAGGCTAGATATTTGTTCATTTCAGAATGACGTTACTCCTTCAGTCTGATTGTGTCTAATTTGTTGGACGTAACCATTGCCATGTTCGTAATTGTCAGCTAATGAATAGTTGTTTTGTACAAAATTTGTAATTATCATTGTCTACACACACAATGTCACAAATGGTTCATTAGGTATTACCATCAAAGTGAAAGTTAAATGTGTTTCATACAGGTGCCATTTTGTTGTACATTGTAGAAAAGCACTGCTATGAGAGGTACATTTTTGAAGACATGTTACCATCATTTCAGGACTTCTGTATGAAGTGGTGCTGGTGTTGTTTCCACATCAGTTCATTATATCAGCCTGATTATATTGGTTGCAGGAAATTAAAAAACCCCGGAAGTTGAATTGACCTTAACTGATAAATGTTTATGACAAGTTTAAATGAAAATTATTATTGCGTAAATAAACAGTCAACAGGCTAAGTATGTATCATTTAATGCAACATGTTTTGTCTGTTAAAAAGGTCATCAGCAGTCTACAATGCTTGTTAGAAAACATAAAAACATACATAATTGCTATTTCAGTAGTACTGAAATCACAGTTTACAGTTCGTGTTTGCATGTTTTACCCATTCTTAGCTCTCAGCCAGTAGATATGCTCATGGTATCAGGGAATGAAGTGGTTCATCAGAGGCAGAGGAACACTTGTATAAATGATTCACACGATATCTAGCAATTTAGCCGAATGTCTTGACAACTGCTGTTTTCCTTGATTTAGTGTAGTAACTGTCCAAAACAATCATACAGTAATTCCTTTTCTGATGGTTGTGGCATTGAATACTTTTGAAACTTCACAATTATTGTTTACTGGTCAGTTAACTTGTATTTTACTATTAATTACATGTTACATATGTGTAGAATAATAAAATATGTCGCTTTCAAAACCAGTTTCACTTTTAAAATTACCATTATCCCTTCCAAGTAATACACTTGTAAATTTCTAGTTACAGAATTTTTACTGTAAATGCCCTAATCAGAGTGACCCAAATTACATCTTCACCCAGCAAAGTGTGAATGACTTCTTCTATTGATGTGAGTACACGTTAATGGGTATCCCGGTCACAATTCATCCCACTACTTGAATTTTTGCATAGTCCCTTATTAGCTAACTCTTAATTTTAATATTTTCTAACAGGTCCAAAAAGTTAAAATTGCGATTACTGTCTCATCATTGGTTACTGATGACTTCATTTTGCCCTCGGTGCTGTAACTTATGTGAACCCCATATAAGTGACATACCAGTTTTTCCTATTGTATAAACATGACTAGCATTGTTTACTCCCCTGCAACTGTTTAAGTCTAAAATTTCAATTGCTCCAAGATGTTTGAAACCCATTAAACTTGATATTGACAAATCTGAACAAATACCATGTCCCTCTTGCTACCTGCTAGACTCCTAGTCTGTCTCCTAATAACTAGTCCGATCTCCCTTAATCTACTATTGTTCTAACACTGTCGTCTCACTGGCCATATGCCCTAATTATCTGCCATTAATACACTTGCCCATTACATTAGTCTGGTCTACTTATCTTGACACATGTATCTAATAAAATTTTGATGGTATTATAAACAATTTAGGTGCCATGTTGCAGTTCAGTATGGGTTAATAATTAAAATGGACTTAAAATTGTAGGTATATGTTAGAATAGAATAGAATAGAATAATAATTGGGTTCAAGCCCTACCGGGCCCGAAGAACCTAGGACTTAAGACAGGCCCTTTGTGCCCCATACTCTACAGTATGTTAAATTATGGGAGCCCTGTTCCTTAAAGTTCCAGATGGCCCCCATACCTAGTTTCCTAATGTCCTCTGGGTACAAAAAGAAGGATCCCAGATATAAAGTCTAAATTCCTTCTACTGGAGTTCCACCTGACTGGAGCCCTCCATAGAATCCTTACTGCAGTCACCTATTGCGGAGCTTCCTTAAAAAGTAATTTAATCTCAAACTCACCTCTGGGTCCAAAAAGAAGGAACCCAGGTATAAATGTCTAAGTCACTATATATAGATGCCTTCTACCAGAGCTCCGCCTAACTAGAGCCAACTGTAGAATCCTTACTGGAGTCCCCTATTGCAGAACTCTCCTTAGACTCTAATTTGCTGTCGGAGGGGAAAAATATATGGTCCACCAAGCAGAGCCCCTATACTTGGCAAGGCTAAATACAACTGGGAGGTCACCTGGTGTCCCATAGGGTGCCGTTAAAGACCAACTCGCCCACTCCCATTCATCCCTTAGGCACGGCATTCACACCATAGGATTGGGGATTGTTTTTCAAGGTTTACTCCTTTAGATCTGCTGTGTTTTGCACAACAGAGTCACCACTCGTAGGATGTGGCTCTTCACCATGTACAGACAGTCTTGGGCGGAGAGAGGCTATAATTCTCATCTACTGCCCCTGGAGAATAGCTAGAGCCCTCCTCAGGCTACCAATGTCCCGTCTCAGTAACACAGTGACCCTGGTATGGCCTGGCCAACTCTTGACCTTGTAGGTTAGTTGGTGATGTAGATAGGTAGAATGACAGATAATTCAGTTTGTTTTGCTTCATTGTGATATTCAGTTTTCCATAATCATTTCCCTTTGGGGATAGGATTTTTTACATTCAGGCTGAGCTTAGCCATCATGTTTTTACTGGTACTACTTGCCCTTTAATTGGTACCAGTAACAACACGACAGCTAAGCTCAACCCCAATACAAAAATTCTGTGCACCCATGTGAAAAGTTGTTCTTGCTTAGTAAAGAGCATTGAAAAGATGGTCAGCACACAGGTATTGAAGAAGCTTTCTTATTGTATTTTTAGGCAGATGTGGAAAGTGTAGTGTTAATTTTCTGTTGTTTACTTATATTTGTGTTACATGCAGTGTTTTCCCACAACTGCCATTTTCCCATGTTACTGTTTTTTAGTGCAGTCCGTACAGTTATGAGAGACAGGGATTTTACTGTGTTTACATGCTTGGATGACTAATTTAGTTGCCACTAAAAATGAGACCTAAGCCTGTCCTCATGCTGTTTGGTCTTCTTGCAAGAGTACGTGATTAAATCTGGGCTAAAATGAACTGTATTAAGTCAGCATACTTGGGATTGTGCTGATGCATCGCCCAGATGACGGAGTGGTCCGTTTCCAGCTGGTTGTTGCAACTGTCATAAGTTGCACTAACCCCAATTTAATGCCTGAAGATGTGCTCTCTTACCTACTTTGCTCCCAGACAGTGGCCTATATCTGCTGATGTCTGCCATCAGAATACAGTATTGAAACTGAACCAGGAATGGCTGGCTATGTTGTCTGAATTTTGTAATGTAACAATAATGGAGTCTGTGTACATACTCTGATGAAATCCATCAAGCCAACACTCGTACTTGACCTGCTGTTGCAGCTTCTGACATAATTAAATGAGTTTTAAACTAACCAGCTACATAGTATGCTACAATACAGTGTTATGTAGTTGTCTCAACCTACATTAATAATATGCCCCTTTTCATTAAGTATGACAGATGGCATCATATTTTGGGGGTAATCAACCCATAGTTAAAAAATCTTAAAGATACAAAAGAGAGTAATCAGAATTGTAATGGGAAGAAGGAGGAGATAATCTTGTAGGAATTTATTGAAAGAATTAAAAATTTTGCCACTGAAATTGTAGTATATACTTTACTTTTATTTGTGACTACAGCATTCAGAATACTACAGTATTCATGCTACACATAGTAATGATCTGCATATACCTCAGACAAACTTGGCTGTTTATCAACAAGAAAATTCATATGGAACATCCTCCTTGATGTTTCAGTCATAACCAACACACTTTTATGAATAAGTTTATTAAATGGCGACTAGTTTCAGCCCCAAGTTTGGTACTCAAAGGTAAACAAACAGTAGCAAATGCCCCAGATCCTGTGATAGCCCAAGAACTACACAAACGTCCGTTTACTTTCTACCTCCCACTGATATTTGTAACACAAAACTGGAAAGTCATTAACATATATATGTATCTGCAAGAACTTAATTTCATCTCCAACATAATCCTTCTGCACTTAATTCACAGCCTATATTTATGCAGTAGCAACATATTTGGGACCAGCATAAAAGACTGATGGCAAGGACCACTCAAAAGCATGGGTTATCTTTATTAAGATTCTACACAGTTGACATGCAACATATTTACTCTTGAATTTCTTGGGATTCATATTAACTATTTTTAAAATTGTTTTATACCAAAATAGTTACATCTAACACATCTTTGGGGCTTTTGTATTTTTGCTGTCTTTACCTTGCATTCTTGACATATATGCTCTTAATTTACTTTGATGTAAAAGGGGAGATCTCCTGCTTAATAATTTTTAGTTTCTGCATGTATTCATTTTCTTGTATTATTATGGCCTGAAGATGCCTAAGCTTGGCGCTGAAACTAGTTGCTGTTTAATAAACATATTCATAGAAGTGTGTTGCTTGTGATGGGATACTTTTAGATCTTTATCAAAAAGGAGTAGATATTTCAGGTGTTAAAATCTTTAATAGTCTTCAATCAGATATTAAATATACTTCTGGAAATCTTAAGAGATTTAAAAAGAATTTTAAAACATTTTCTGATTGACACACCCTCTATGCACTTTGGAGGAATATTCCAGATGTACATGTGGTAGATGATTAAATTTCAATCTTTATTCAATTTTTAATTTTGATTTCATTTAATTGTTTATGTCATATTTTATTTGATTGTATAAATTTATCTGGCATGTTTATATTAACTCTACTTATACATATAATTATCGCAAGTTCTTCTGTTGCATTTTGTGCAGTTGTTATACCTCTTGTATTCTTGATATATTATGAGTGTTTTTGATTTGCATATTTTTATGCCTTTATATATATATTACTATTTCAGCATCCTGTTGGGTTGTTTTTTACCCTTGTAAGGATGTAATGAATGTAAATTAATAAAGACAACGGATAAAATAATGGATGCCGAAATGCGTATGAGTGATAATTTGTATGATATTTAATTTTAATATAGTCATCCTGTCGTGTTTTATTCTTTGATATTTAATTTATATATAATTCAGTCAACAGAACAATAAAATATGACAACCCTGTAAGCCTTTGGGGATCCCAAAATGTGCACAGTTACCTTGTACACATATGTGGTTCTAAATATTGTCCGATGATGACTCCGAGTCGAAACGTGTCGCTATAACACAGTTGATATTGTAATATTATTGTTGTGTTGACTGATTTATATACAAATTAAATATCTGTGAGATTTAATGTACACAATGTAGTGCACATAAAGTTGGTTTTAGGAAACAGCGTTACAGAGTATTATGTACGATATAAAGGAACTTCCTACTTCAGAAGCACATTTTAGCGCGACTGTACTGCTGCAACGCCCATTGATTATCGCCCATTTTCTCTTTGTGTGCAACAGGGATGTGCGCTATGTATGTACTGGGTAAAGGATAATATTCATGGCACCATTTCCCTCTGTTTATATACAGTGTTAAATATAAAAGTTGAAGGAATTCTGATTAGTCCAATTCACAAATATAGGTGTCTCCCGTGCATCTTCAAGAATTGCACGTTCACATGCTATCGTAGTTGATCAACAGCCCGTGTGTACAAGGCTGTGGGTTGTAAGCGGAGTGGTGCGTAGGTAAATGAGAGTATTCTTTTCGTGTGTTGAAAAAGGGCCTGTCTTAGTATTTGTTTCGTATTGTTTCCAATTATATATTTACACATATACGGCGATCGCTTACCATAATTCTGTGTGTACAGAGGTTTCGTAGATCAACGGTTACAGCAGCTGTATACATGTCTGACGTAGCCTGCTCCACCTAGAATCCGAAGGCAAGTAGAATAATTATATTTTCTACACGAGACGTATTAGTAAGTTGTGCGGTGGTTTTTCCCATGCTGTTGGAGTGGTAGTGAGCCTGAACAGCTAAACCTTCTAACCCAGATGCGTATTTGTGACACCAATTTGCCGTTTAGCAGTTAACAGGCGTAATTGTATGTTATCAGAGTTTGTTGTGTACATCCACCATTTAAACGTAGAATACTGCATTATTCAGTAATGTTACATGGAGCGAAGATTGTTTAGTAGTGTGTGTTTTAGTTTTCTAGGCGCCTAGCATGTTAGCTAGTTAGGATGGCCAGTTAGTTTAGACGGATGGTTTGGAAATATTACATCAGTTTGCTAGGTAAACCAACTCTTGTCATTGAATTTTCTCTCTGTATATTAGGAAACTCAGTAACAAAGGAATTTCAGTATGTAACGTCATTTTATGTACTGTAGCCTCATTTTTGTACCCTTAATGGAATTTGAAAATATCTATAGAGACAAGTCTCAAGTTGTACAAAGAATGTATGGAAAGTGTAGCTGTTAACACTTCAGCAGAAACAGAATATTATGGACACAGTCTCTGCAAAACCTGTAGTACCATGGAGCCTGTGAAATTATAATTACAAAGTGTTATAGATCTGGCATTCCTAAATATAATGTGATTTTGGTGACAGTTTTGGTCGTTGATGTCTGTGAATACATAATAAAAAGGCATGTAAAGCTCCTCAGTGACTGGGTCGAGCTTCAAGACGTGAAGATAGTCTAACATTGAACTGGCTTGCTATGGATTAGTCACCTTGATAATTTTATTTGTTTCAGTGTAATTCCAGCAATCTGAATCTGAATGTGATATTCATATTTGCCCTTCTTGTACTAATATTTTGCATTTGTAGTTTGTACATTGACGAATGTAAGATGGTTGGTCACCCACACCACAGGCTACACTCCGAACACTTGTTTTATGCTATATTTGGTGCTTCTTCAGTAGTTGTTAGTGTATAATTCACAAAGGTAATTTTGACGTGGTGGGCACATCTCATATATGTCTTTTATTATTAATGTATTTCTTGCTGCATGTTTCAGTTTGCAATACCACCATAAGGTAGCAAATTCATCTATATGAGCTAGCAGTTAATTGAAATTATGATGCGAATTTTGCATGACTTTTGAGAATACTTCGAGTGAATGCTTAAGATAGTCATGCCTGTAAGCCCCTATGTTAGTTTTAAAATCTGTTCCTGTTATTATTGCTTTATTTGTGTGTCACCCTATTGGTATTTAATATTGCAATATGCATTATACTTCTCAGAGTCTTCGTTTGCATCACTGTGGTTTGTACATTTTATTTTGTGATTGAGTTATATCTTTAGCTGTAATGTGCAGTACCTTATTATATTCTCTGTCAATGTTTATAGTGGTGTGGCAACCCAATATCTTGTAGGATATTGTACAGACTTCTGATGAGCTGTACCTTTTTGTATGGTGGAGGTATGTTTTATTTACTCTGTGGATATTTTCCAATCTGAGAAGTGTTAAATTTATTGACAATAGGGCATTATAAAACAAATGTGCCTATGGAGATTATAAACTTAGTATCTGTATAACGTTACTTACATTGTATATGGGCGGGGGTGTTGTGTGTGAGTGTGCACTCTTGACTAACGGATACGTGAGAGGGTGTGTAGTTATGATGAAGTGTGCGCTCTAGCGGTGTTTTCTCGAACTATTACATCAAATATCATGTTTAGTTTAACTGTGTCCTTATAATTTATCTGATTGTTGTTTCGTGCTTCCTTGTACATATAAAATTTCTCCATTGCGTCCATTAGTCTACCTTTGTTTGTCATATATAGTACAACATTTGTCTTTCCTGTACTCTCATTTCTTTTTTGTTTAGTATTTATGTTTGATATTAGATGTCCAGTGAAAATGAATGTGAACCAACTCCATGGCAGTTTGTGGCAAACTGTTATGATTTTCATTGTTAATTGCCTTTAGCAGGAAAGTTACTGAAATGAAACCTCTTATGAGTGTACTGAATTTTAGTACAAACAGTCAAACAGCACCTGCAGTGAAGCTGTTGTCTGTGACTCATGGTACTTTAGGGGTGCACAGATTTTCCAAAAATTTAGAAACCACCTCAAAATTCTAGGTGCCTGATAGTTGACTGGAAGGCAGTTTCATATTGACCCGCAGTATTAGGCACAACCCTATACAATTCAGTTGCCTGGGTGGTCCAGTGCCCAGGATTTGTGTACCTCTGGGGTGCATAGTAGTTTGATTTGAAAGAGTGTGTGTATTAGTATAACACTTTTGTATACTATAACTTAAATGAGCATAACTTATGAGGTAACTTATATTTGGTGTGTGTTCTGAGAAATTGTTATTGTTCAACTATTCATAGAACAAGAAACCTAGGTTCCCACAATTATGAATGTGTGAATTTGTTCTTTGCATTTTCACGTGTAATGGCAGCTGTTTCCACCCTTTCTTTTTCTAGTATATTCTTATGTTGCTCTTTCATTTGTTGTAGGTTAGTTGTGCTGAAATCATGATATTTGTGGGCATTAGTAGGGTAGGGTAACTGTTATTTCATTTGTTGTCCATTGGGTGTGCTGAAGGCACACTTTTTAGGGGGACCTATTGTGGTCAGGTATTAGTGGACTAATGCCCTCTTGCAAGAAATACGTAGCATACCAACGACAGTAGTGATGACAGAGATATCAGCAGTGGTGGGTCAGTAATGGGCACTTTACCTACAGTCTTGTAGCAAATACGTGAACAACCAAGTAAAAACCAGCCAAGAAAGAAGCAAGAATCCAAACTTAATTTTGTGTATATAGAAACAAAATCCATTGTTGCTGCCATTCTTGTGGGAATAATGACATTTAACTTTGCATTGTATTGTAAGTGAATTAGTTGATTATGTACAGTTGTGCAGCTGAAAGCAGAACCTGCTGATAGACTCACTGAAGCCGCCTGTATAACCTGCATTAAGAATCTATATTGTGTAAGTTACCAGATGCATTAGTAGCAGGCATCTAAAAAATGGCCTCCTGCAGCTGTCAGACACATGCACACACACACACACACACACACACACACACAGTCATGGAAAGCAGCACCAAGTGGCATGCTTATGTGCATTGGCTTTCAGGCTTTGTACAGAAAATAGTCTTATGGCATCAGATTGGGCAGAAGAGCAGGCCATGAAGGATGCCTGATGTTTCAATTCCCAGAAATGTTTCATAATGTGGCCATCAAATTATTCCTGTATGGGCAGTTGCACCACATTGCAGGAAGAACTTGTATTCTCTCCCCTCATCACTTGAATAAAAAAGAATAATGCAGTAATTTTTAAGTGTATTGTTCTGAACATAATTGTTTTTGAAAAGAAGATCAGTCTGATCATTTTTGTTTTACTGACAGTGTGCCATACACAAACTTTGTCATGGAACAACACCTTGTGTGTTATTCTGGGTTGTATTCTGATCAGTATCTGGTATTTTGAGTATCTGTACAGGTGTTTGGGTAAAACCATGTCTCATATGCAAAATAAATTGGCAAAGGATCACCTTAACCACTACACACCACTTCCACAGAAGCAGTTACAAAAGTGTACCTCTGGAGCTCAGTCTAACATTCTAGTTCCTGTGCTACTGTAAACGTATGTACTCATGTACAAAAACAGCACTTTAAATCACAATAGAATAATGTTGGTTTGCATCTATATTTACTTGGCACAAAAAAAAAACAGTTTACATATGTTACATAAAGCGTGTTAAACTTGACTGTGTCCCTGGATCATGTGACCTGACTGAGATGACTCTCTGCAGTTGTATGGTTAGTAATACAACTGGCTGTCTGTGACTCATGTTATGCCTGATTAGTTTGCTCAGTACTTGGATCCTGCTTTCATCTGAAATCCCTGTACAGATGTTACATGGTTTTTATACTCACTATTGGCACATTATTATATACTGTTACTGGACTTAACTATTACACAACTTCAGTGAATGCTGTAGATAAAATCAGTTTGGTCTCCATCTGTTCCTACCAGTTGCAGCCGAACATTATTGGTACATCAGGAAGAGTGATTGCTTGTCTCAGTTACAGGCAGTTCAAAGCCATCTGTCATAAATTTCGCTGTCAACTTGGATCCAAGGAACAGTTAGTGATAGGTAGAAAGGGTTGGATACAGAGATTCTTGAGTGGGAAACCCTGTTAGCAAGCAAACAAAAGGCAACAGCCTAACAAGCAAATCTCCCCACAAGACCATTAATAATCTAATAAAAGGAATTTTCGTACTGACCACAAGCATTGGATGCTGGCAGTCCAGTAAGAGAGCAGTGTGAGTGAGGTGGTTCATAGTCTGGTCACCTAAAACAACAGGTCACTAGTTCTGGAGTGAAGTGATGGGTTTGTTGTTGTTGTTGTTGTTGTTAGAATATGATTTATGTTTGATTAACTGGACAAGAGCAGACTTTGCACCTCAGATACATATAAATAGATAAATGAGAAAATAGTGAGGACTTTATCCAATTTGGTGAACACCACCCATATCCCTTAAGAAGTTTCACCTACTGTACTGAGCATGTCAGGGCATACGATGTACATATGGTGATTGTGTATGCAGTGATGAAAGCTCTTCTTGCTCTTCTGCCTCATCTCTTTGTATTTGTTTAATAATGGACATCCATGTATGTACTTATCTCTGTTCAATGCAAAACATGAACTTTGAGAAATGATAACTGGTTGTATTTGGATTACATCACACTTCATTACATGAGTACCAGTTGTAATTGTAATGTTCTGCATGAGCATCAAACTCTTGTTTTCTGTTGCAGTTGCACATTGAAAAATGCATCTTAGTGTTTGTGAAACAGGACTGTTTCTGTTCCAAAATAATGTTTCTCTGACGTGAACTGTTTTATGTGCATTATTAATCACTGACTTTTGACATTCAGTGTGACAGTACCAGTAACACACCATGGGGGTGGGGGGCTGCAGCCCCCACAAATCAAGATTAAAAACAACAGATTTTGTAGACATAAAAATATCAGATGTTTTACGTGATTTACCCTTCAGCTGTAATCAGCCACTGAAATAGGCTTATGGCAAGTACATCAGAATTTTTAAAAGTAAAATTAAAACTTACGATTTATTAGATGAAATTAAAAAACAAAGCAGGTTAGCTTGTCTTTTAAATTAGGCGAGTCAGTCCTGGAACATCCGGTTGGATTTGTGTGTATATAAATGCAGTTGCCAGCAGTGTTACTTTAGCTATGCGTATGATATGATTTTTGTAACATAATTTTCAAAATCAAACATAAATTTACGTAGCCTCATTGTGAAACCCCTCTCCCCCCCATTGATAAATTCTGGGTGTGCACCTGGGTGGTACTATAACTGCAGAGTGTTGGCTTAGAGAGGCTTTTCCAAATCAGGGAGGTGATGGACTTTTCTTGTCAAAGTGTATATTTATCCATTAGTTTTACAGTTTGTTGTCAAATATTGGTTCAAATGTAGTTTTGCAAGAGGTCATTTTAATGGGTTGCAGTGAAGCAGTGTGTTGTGGGTACAGGAAAATCAGCCTCTGATGGGGCCGTGCTGATAAATGCCAAAATGTTATGGTTTTTGTTAATTAAGGTAGGGCAATCAGCAATTTTGTTTGGTCTGTTATGAAAGTAGTTCTGCAAAGTATGAGAACAGTTGTTGGTTTTTGTTATGTGGGGAATGGGGCAAGTTATAATGGTGTGTGTTATATTGTGCCTAAGTATAGTGGAAGTACCACAGCGTAGATTTCTGAACAGCTGTAGTAACAAATGAGTGTTCTTGGCTTGTGTGGTGAAGTGAGGGAGTTTCCATAGTGATTTGTGCTGCATCTGAGTGATTGTCTGGTTTGTATTATCAGTATGCACCTTTGTTACAGAAGAATCATGATTGAACTCACAGTGAAGACATTAGATTCCCAGAATCATGGGTTTTCTGTACCAGATGATGTAAGTTCTTCATGGTTCAATTTTGCTGTTGATGTAACGTATAATTACATCTACCCAGTAAGTGCTAACAAGTTTATGTTTGAGAATGGTTTTAAAAAACCTCAAGATGATGGACAGTGTCCAAAATAGTAGTAATGTTTAAATTATGAACACTTTTATGATGTCCAATATGAGAAACAGACACTATTTTTGTCAGCCATCTCATATCACCCTTCGTGCAGGCAATTTTGTGTGATGCCAGGTGGTGCAGCAATTACTGCCACTACTTTTTTAATGAAGCTGAGGTGCACTTGTTTTATTTCAGTGTACAGTGGTTAATATTAGGTATTTACACAGTATACTTACACAAGACACTGGAAATGGTATTCTTGGTCTCACAGGCACGCATCACACATTACAAACACATATTGCTTGTTGAACTCCTGCTGGTGGGACTGAAAACACTGTATTCTGAGTGCTTGCTCTTAGGTCATCTTCAGTGCTCTGAATGAAGTTGCACAGGTTCAGATCTGGTGAATGAAGAGCGAATGAAATTCCACTTTTTATTGTTTTACCAAAACTTCTTGAATATAACACAGACTTTAAAAGTTGTCCCATCATAGCACAGATAGTCACATGGTATAACATTTATGTGTGTCTTTACGCACTCAAGAAAGGGAGCCTGGCAATCCTAGTTGCACTGAGAGTGTAGAACACATGAACCAGATCATGTCATGGTAATTTGTAGGTTAACATAGGAAACCTGTTATACTGAGTGTTCATGTACAAACCAAGATGAAACCAAGTTTTGCCATGAAACAGAATGAGTGTGAAGTCTTATGTATTTGTAAATTATTGTTTATGTCACTCAATTATTATACCAACTAATGCACTTATATAAAATTTACACATTAAAACACTAAAACTGCTCTGACATGTTTCAGTCCTAGGACCGAAACATGGTGGAGCAGTTTTAGTGTTTTAATGTGTAAATTTTATATAAGTGCATTAGTTGGTATAGTAATTGAGTGACTCGACAACATGCACGGTGTAACAATGAAAATGTTGTTTATATATCATACAAAATGCACATACCATCTAGCAAATGTCTCATAGACTTTCCATTAAGCAGCAGGGTATTTAGCTGGTGTGTGGGCAGGTGTGTATAATATAGTGTAGCTGGTAGGAAGTGACTACTGATAGTTGACATGTAAAATAAGTTCTCCTTATAAATGGATTTTGGTGGAGTGTGAGAAGTAGACACTTTAACCTTGTGTGGGTTGTGTTGGTAGAAGGAAATGTCTGTAAGACCTTATTAGACTTCGATAAACATCAGGTTAACCTTAATTTTACTTATTTATGTGAATGTTGGTAGATATGATAAAATGCAATATGCTGAATTGTATCTTCTCTTCCCCCATTTCCTTCAAGCATTGTAGTGTTACATTGTTTATGGTCTTAATTTGGGTGGGATTTGAAGTTTTAGCACAATAATATTGTGCAAATTTCTTGTCATTGTTACAGACTACAGTGAAGCAGCTGAAAGAGAAAATTGCTGAATCAATCAGTATTCCAGCAGATTCCCAGCGGTTGATTTATTGTGGGAGGGTGTTGGCAGATGAAAAGAATTTGAGTGAATATGGTAAGTACACTGCAAGTATGTAATGTTCAATTGTATGAAAGTTTCATTACACACAATTATTAATATACAGAAATAAAAGACATTTTCTGCTTGTTGCACCTAAGGTCTCTTATTCTTTGGTTGTTTATTTTTAATTTGTACTATCTTACTATCTCTTTTCTATTTCATTTTTTGTATTAATTTATTCATAATATTTATTATTTTATATATATATATATATATATATGTTTCTTTTTGTTGATTGATTGATTGATTGATTGAATGTGGAATTAATGTGTTCTTCAATTTGCACTTTGATATAAAGTATCAATTGTTCCCTGTTATACCTAAAAGATTTAGGGTGCTGTTGTAAAAATGGACTTGAAGGTGTAGTGAGATTCTCTGATCATGAGCTGGCATCATAGTTATCATTACTTGAGATTTCAAATTTATATAAAATATAATTATTGGAACATTTTTTTCACTCACCAGTCAGTACTTTAATATAATATTTTCTGGTGAATGTGGTGACTTTTCAATAATACTTGCTACTTGACAGTACAGATTGCATACCAACACATGTCAAGTGAATGAAAATGTCCAAAATGTGTGCCAGTTTCATAATATACTTTTGTCATGAGTCTTTAGACTGTAATGTTACAGATTATATTACAAAATCTAAAATAAGTTAAAAAATATGTTATCCATTGAACTGTATTCATTTATCTGGTAGTGTTATTATATAGTAATTGGCAATATTTAGGTATTTTAAATGAATTTTGCTACTTCATGGGCACAGACTCCTGCTAAAGGTTAAGTCTGTTCTTCAAGTGGTGCATGTGTGGAAGTCTTGTCTATAACCTTGCTGGAGTGGAACTTATGATGGGTGGAAGAGATATTTTTCTGAAATAAGTACACAGAAACTGTTTTAACAAAATACCGTGTGAGAGATTTTTCCAACTTTAGATGTTTGAATAATTTAGTGACAAAATTTTTTCATGTGATTAACCTATATGTGCTCTGCTCTTTTAGTATGTTTTCTGTTTAAAGAGGATTTCCCATTGAAAAAGCACTTCATGATACAACAGACCTTTCACCTTTAATGTGTTTCTTGCATTGAAACGTTAAACAGTTAGTCCAGTTTCCTGTTCATTCAGTGGGTGTCAGACATGCAGTGACTAAGTATTACTTTCAGTTCCTAAGGCTAATTTCCAAGGTTGTGTTCAAACATGTGCCTTGTGCAGGACATGACATATGTGGCTTATGTGTGCATGTTATATGTCATTTGTGAATGGGCCGTATTCTTGACAGTTTGTAGTGTTTTGAGCCCAGTTGTTGTTACCATGCGTATAGTGGATTTCTGTCGGCGATTATTATGTTAACTGCTGTCAGCTAGTAAGGGAATTCAGGTCAATACAATCAGCATCTTGTTAATGCATTTCAACACATCTTAAAATCTGAGACATGCATCTTCATGGCAGGTAGGCAGTTGACAGCATGAAGAAATGTGGGTGTAACAGAGCATATTTGGACTGTGTAACTGATATATTTCAATTTCAATAGCTTAATATATTCTGTGTGCAAAATACATACACATTTTGTGCTCCCTTCACATTGTGTGTTTGTATGTGTGTGTGTGTGTGTGTGAGTGAGAGAGATGCATGTATGTGTGGTTTTCATAAAAAACCGGCCTAAAACTGGCTTAAAATATAAGCCACTCTCAGTTTAAGAAGGGCTAGGCATTGTGCACAAGGTGGATGCTACTCCAAATGTTTCGTGCACAAAAATCACTAAAGAACTTTGTGTTTCTGTGTGAACTCTAAACACAGATATATTAAATTGAGACAGTGTGCAGTCTCTGAGTGAGCAGCCTAGATGGAAAATAGCTGAAAACAGCACAGTATGAGAAGGTAGAATCAGTATTTATGGATTGGATCCAGCAAAAACAAGTTCTTATAAGCCGGTTCTTTGTACAGTTGCAAAATGGAAGGTGGACAGCATTGCAAAGAAATTAAGTGTTGAGTTTAAACTGGATGGATAGGCATAGAAAAATTTTGGTATTGTTTACACACAAGTAGCTGGGGAATTGAGAACATTGTAAAATGAAGAAGAGCAGCAGCAGCAGAGAGCACACTCGTTCAGCATTGTTTATATGCACACCAAAAGGTAATTGTAATGTTGATGTGCATAGTTTATTTTATAATGTGCTGTCCAAAAAGACTTACACATTCGAAGGTGACTGTTGCAAGGGCTTGAGAGTAAATGCAGAAAGAATTGCTACTCTTGTCTGCTGTAACATGGATAGTTGTGAAAAGTTTCCACTGTGTTTATAGGAAGGTCAGAACAACCATGCTCGCTCCTGCCATTGCAGTGAACATTTGTGGATGGCATGGGAGATATTTCTTGAATTTATGGTCCATCTCAGCAGAGGAATGGCATCAAATAAGAAGATAATCCGGTTTGGTGGTTGCCGTCCTGCACATCTGTAGGATGCAGGAAACTTACAGCAAGAGGAGTTTCTTTGTGCATTTCAAGGGAGCTATAGATTGCTTTTGCTTGATACTGTGACATTCCTTGTAATAGGGTGTAGCTTATTTAACAGACAAACCATTGTTGACTTTTTTTTTTAAAATCTGGATTCAATGGACATGCTGTATAAAAAGGTCAAGATGATGATTACAAAGATGATGACAACGGCACTGAAACCAATGATGCCACTGGCAGCCTGACCAATCATGATGATAGGGGAGGAAGAGTAAGCTGTTGTTCATGGTCGGATCATGAGGTGAAATTATGTATCACCGTCAGTTTTGAAGAATTTGTTGATTCTGTTGCTCCATATAAAGAGGACGTTGGTCGAATAGTCATTCTCTTGAATTCAGACATACATGAAGAAGGGATGACCCAAATGCTGAGAACTGCAAATGAGTGCCCATATGTTATAAGGCCATGTAGTACTTGGAGGATGGTAGTCATTTTCTGCAAATCATGTGTGATGTTTAGAGCATAGCTGAAAGCTTGCGGTATCTACAAATGTACACTTTCAGTGTGTGTGTGTGTATATATATATATATGAGGCATGTTCAAAAAGATACCGAACTTTTTAAATAGCGCGCCAACCAGCACAGAGAGTGCGCTGTGGCTACAGAATGCACCTAGCATCAGGTTTTGACAACAAACTGCCATTGTCCTGTTTTGCTGTGAGCATTAGTCATCGAGCTACATCTGCTGAACTGAACACGTGCACAAGCTGTTTGTTGGATTAGTGACAAAGTGACAATGAAAGAGCTTGAAGAACAATGTGTGTGTGTGTGTGAAATTTTGCTGCAGACTTGGTAAAAATTTTACAGAGACATTTTAACTGCTTAACCAAGCATATGGGGAGGATTGTATGAGCCGAACGCAGTGCTATGAGTGATTTCAGCATTTTAAAGAGGGCAGAATGTCAGTCAGTGAAGAACACAGGCCTGGACAACCTTCCACATCATCAAACAGCGACCATGTCAAGAGAGTTTGTGCTGTGATTCGTGTAAATCGTTGTTTAGCCGTCCGATAAGTTGCCAACGAAGTGGACATCAGCATAGGATCTTGCCATTAAATTTTTACTGAAAAACTTCAGATACATCGCATCAGTACAAAATTCGTGCCGTGTTTGTTGTCTGATAATCAGAAAGAGAACCGTGTTGAAATCAGTCTGGAACTGCTTGCCAAAGCAAATGGTAATGAAAACTTTCTTAAGAACATCATAACAGGAGATGAGATGTGGGTTTATGGGTATGATGTTGAAACCAAGATGCAGTCAACGCAGTGGATGGGGAAAGGGTCCCCTTGACCAAAAAAAGCACAGATGTGTCAGTCAAAGATCAAGGTGATGTTGGTTGTGTTTTTTGATTGGAAAGTCATTGTCCATCATGAATTTGTACAAGGTGGTCAGATGGTAAACAAACATTTGTACCAGGAAGTTTTAGCAGATTTGAGGGATGCTGTGCGCAGGAACAGGCCAGAATTGTGGGAAAACCAGACTCGGATGTTGCACCACAACAATGTGCCTTCTCACGCGTCGCTCCTCATCTGCATTTATCTGGCAAAACATCAGACATACGTTGTGCCCCATCCACCCTATTCTGTGGACTTAGCACCAGCAGACTTTTTCCTGTTTCCCAAATTTAAAACCACTTTGAAAGGATGTCATTTCCAAACCATAGAGGAGATTTAGGAAAATGCGATAAGAGAACTGCATGACATCACAGAAAGTGCGTTCCAGGAAGCATTCCAACAATGGAAGAAACGTTGGGAACGGTGTATCGCCAGTAGATGGGACTACTTTGAAGGGGACAGTGCTTAAAATGCTGTAAAATGAGCAGTAAAGTCTTTATAGCAAAAGTTCGTTTTTTTTTAACACCCATTGTATTTTTTAATGTACCAAACACACAACTTTGCACTCTTGTGTGTAGATTGCAGACTGTATTCTCCTCCACACAAGTCAGGAATTCATGACGAAAAGTTGTGTGGTTGAGAATATTGTGTGGTATATTCTACACTATCTGAATCATGTATGGGTGGAATTTGGAATCCATGCATAAAATTTATTGTGAACTGCCTGACATTTTAATAAAGCTGCCTGATTCTTCTTCTTCTTCTTCCGTTGACACTACAGCCCACTGTTGGCCTTGGCCTGTTGAACAATATCCTTCCATTTTTTTCTGTCCATCACCAACTTTCTCCATCTTCTCCCACCCAGCACTTGAAGATCTTTTTCTACTTCCTCTTTTCATCCTTTCCTGGGTCTTTCCCTTCGCCTTGTCCCTTCCAGTTCTTGAGTGAAGATCTTTTTGGTCATCCTATCCTCCTCCATTCTCTCCAGTTGACCTAACCAACTTACCCTTTGCCCTTTTATCCATTTTACTGTATTTTCTCCTTTGCTTATCTCTTCTAATTCTCGAATTGTCCTACTTTTCCTTTCCCCACTTTCATATTTAGGACCATATATTGTTCTAAATATTTTCCTTTCAAAAATTAGCAAAGCTTGTTCTTCTTTCTTCATCAGCGTCCATGCTGCCGCTTCATACGATACTACCGGTCTTATTAGTGTCTTATATAATATAATTGTAATAGCTCTGGATAAAAGTCAACTCCTGAAGAGGTGAATTAAAGTTGCCTGATGCCACCCAAAATGTTGTGGTTGCTTTTCCATAGCAGTTCTGATAGTAAATAATGATTTTTCTTTGCCTTTCCATCTCATTTTTTTAAAGGCCAAAGCAATTTTTTTTAAATTTCTTTACCCATGTTTTGATGATGTGTTAATGGCACAGAATTATTGCAGTTTTTTAATGCTGATGAAGTACCTGTTGAGTGGCATTGTAATTGTTGTTGTGAAATGCTTCAATAACAAAGTCACATTGTGCACTTGTACACTGCTCCTCATTACTAAATGCTATGATACTGACATCACAGTGTGGCTGACAACACATTGCCAGCCTAGCAGTTACAGGAAAAAAATAGTTCTGACAACTGTTCATTTTACTGCCGCATCTTGTAAAGTTTGTGCAGATGCCGTTTAGTTATTTATTTTATAAAGAGAACATCATAACAGAAGTTGAATGATTACTGAAGACTTCTTAATCATATTTATCAGGCCTTCTTATTAGGTGGGGTACGTGGTGGTGCAGTTGTTTGAGGCCCTGCGCTACAAACTGGAAGGTCATGGATTTGATTCCCGATGGTGTCATTGGAATTTTTCATTGACCTAATCCTTCCAGATGCACTATGGCCCTAGGGTTGACTCAGTCTGTAACAGAAATGAGTACCAGGAATATTTCCTGGGGGTAAAGACGGCTGGTACATAGGGCTGACAACCTTACCACCTTCACATGCCGATTGTCTTGAAATCTGGGAACCTCAACTTCCTGGAACACTCTGGACCTGTCCAGGCCTGTAATGGGATTACTTTACCTTTACCTTTACCTTATTAGGTAGCACATGTGTTGCACACAGCTAAGAAGTTTGTTCATCTGCCATGTCGTTATTGATTATATGAAATTAATCTGAATTGGTTGGGGTGGCCTGTAATTGTGTTACCATACCAGATTATGTGAAAATTAGACACCTGATTTGAGCATTGAAAAGGGAACATACACAGCATTAACCTTTAAATGACTGGGTTGGTTAAATGGTTTATGAAACACATGAGCATTATTTGAACAGAGAAAGATAAAATATGAAATAAAAATGGATATTATGCAGTATGTCCTAAAAATGCAGGAAATTCCTCTGTTACCTAAATATATAAAATGAATTATTGGGAGTGTTTTTAATGTGCATTTGCATATGCAAATGCAGGTCATTTAACCTTTTGGTGCCGGAATTATTTTTTTAATTTTAGCACACCCTGTATATAAACTGTGAATAATACAGGAACCAAATAAGTTAGAATTATGAAACGAACTGCATTTTGAAGAGAAAAAAACAGAGAGTATATACCATGTTTAAAATATTCAGTACCTATATTTGTTGAATAAATATATAAAATGCAACTTTAGAGGTTAGCGGTGCGGTACGACCACTATAG
>Ga0131853_10006216_pt1 | contig 21579 bp, 23 predicted proteins | sample TergutLab28metaG_FD_92764 | JGI IMG/M metagenome (GOLD analysis project Ga0131853, IMG submission 92764) | Labiotermes labralis P1 segment gut microbial communities from Petit-Saut dam, French Guiana - Lab288 P1 (version 2) (version 2) | ecosystem: Host-associated > Arthropoda: Insects >... | reverse complement strand
CGGGGGGGGGGGGGGGGTGTTTTTGGGGGGGGCGTTGGGTTGGGGGGGGGGGGGGGGGTTTGAACACCTCGACACCCCCCCTCGGTACGCCACTGTTTACGATCATATCTCGCTCACATATCCTTAGGATGAGAAACGTTTCAGGCAAAAGTTGTAGTGAAACTCGATACACAAATTTTATGTTCAGTAACTATTTATCGAAAATCGTGCCGTTTATGAGATAACGCGGAAAAATACGGTACAGTCGGACAGACCACAGATGAAATAACATGGCGCATGCGCAATGCATGTTGTATACCTAAGTCTACAGACACACATTATGAATATGTAATAATTGCTTTTTCATTTAACAGTCGTTGCACGAAACGCGCCTCAATATTACGTTATACGTACAATGCTTGTTTTATGTCACTCCCTTCTGTGACCGGACGGACATGATAGCCGTCCTTGAGAATTAAAGATGACCGTGGGAGTTATTTATAGACATTGGGTTGTTGACAACGAAGTTATCTGATATTTTCTACAGCCAATCATTTTAGTAATGAATATTCGGTAAGGTAACAGCAAGGAATCTGTTCGGTAATGGACCTCTGGGTACTTAAAATCAAGAAAAGTAGTGGGTAGTGAATGTTTAGGGTACATACAATAAAGGAAATTGTTCAGAAATGAATTTTGGGGCACACAAAAGCAAGAAATTTACCTTAGGGTATGTCAAATCAGCCATTTGTTCAGTTATGAATTTCAGGGCATGTAAAAGCAAGGGATTTGTTTGATAATGAATCTCTGGGTACTTGAAATCAATAAATTTGTTCTGTAATGAATCTCCGGCTACATAAGACCAAGGAATTTGTTCAGTAATGAATCTCCAGCTATGTAAAACCAAGGAATTTGTTCGGTAATGAATGTAAGGGCATCTACAAGCAAGGAATTTGTTCCGTAATGAATCTCCGGCCATGCAAAACCAAGGAATTTTTTCAGTAATGAATCTCCAGGTACTTGAAATCAATAAATTTGTTCTGCAATGAATCTCCAGCTTCGTAAAACCAAGGAATTTGTTCAGTAATGAATCTCCTGCTATGTAAAACCAGGGAATTTGTTCGGTAATGAATTTAAGGGCATCTACAAGCAAGAAATTTGTTATGTAATGAACCGAGTATGTTACAGCAAGGACTTTGTTCAGAAACAAAGTTACTATCCAGTTCTCACAGAACACCCTGCATACTGTAGTCACAAGAGACATTCACAAAAGAATATTTGTGTATCAGAAGCAACACGGATGAGTTATGAGTTTCGAGACAGCACTGATGACATGTTGGCTGCTTCATAAGTAAACAATAGATGTATGAAAGAAATCAGAAACATGATGTATTATCAAATAAAATGGGAGGAACAATTACAAAGGGTGAAAAGTTCCTGTATGTTAAAATTGACCACTCTATGGTAACAGTACACTAAAATTCAACATCGTTTGTAACAAAGCTCAGCTCTGGACACAATCCACAACCAGTTCCATCCATCTCACACCTTAACAGCCCATTATAACAACATCCAAAATTATGTTATCCTTCTATCTCATCAGTCTTCCATGTGGGGTGTCTTCTACATGTTTCACCACCAGATGTCTGCACTCGTCATTCTGTTAAATCAACATCCCACACACATCAATCTCTATACCTGACCGGTACAGCTCCACACTACATGTTTCAACTCGATACAACCATCATGAAGTGAAACAGTATGCAGACTACACCAAGCTGCAAAATGTAATTTAAAACTGCACCAAACAGTTTATAATCACACATGTTTGTGAAAATGCGGCCATAACAAATCACTGTAATATAAACAAGGTGCAATGAATACAAACTGTGCACATATTTCCCACTTCCATCAACCGAACTACACATCTTGCCCATCATAGACGTCAACACCTTAACCACAGCACAAAACATAAATTTCCTCTTGATTTCAAGTTTTCACTGTTTTCATTAGCAAGCTGTTTTAAAACTTTGGGTGTTGGACTACGTCAGGAAACAGCCTAACTCACACAGAACCCCACAGACGGCCATAGTTTAGAATGTTAACTCCAATAACATAATAGTTCTGCAGTTATGTTTCAAAAGCTGAAACTAAACTATTAAAAAAAAAATATTACACACATGGCACATGAAGACGGGAATAGCCTACTTGTAACAAATACAATGAATGATAAAGGTGATAAATATGATTATAAACGATAATCACCACGATGTAGATTATTATGGTGCTTATGGGAAAAGGTTTGCTACATTCTGCTGCATTCCTTCTAGAGGCTACCTTCAGAGGATGGCACTTAGAAATTCATTACCAGATCAGCTCGCCATAACAAATCAACCGTGTGTCATGGGCATGTGGCATTTCTCTACAGCAACACAAACATAACACAACACAACTGCGTCTGTAACAAAACACACCGGGTGTCGTCACGAAATAACTCTGACGCGCGACGCACATGAATACAAGAGTTCGACACCGCGTCGCGTCACTCTTGTAGAAGACAGATTCACCAGCCTCAAGGTGGCACAGCACGAATTCTTTCTAGCACGTCGGATGACACTTGATCTCCACCAGTTCGGTAAAGACGTCTGTTCATCTAGGGCATCCTCCAAGAAATAATCGAGGAATATACTTCGCAAAGAACGCCCCAGTAGCGCAATACAACTCCCTTCCACAGCTTCATCTTCGGTACAACTGTCCCTTATACATAACCTCCTAACACCCAGGTCTGAAACACCTACAGAACCACTGGAATCAACTTCTTCAAGACTCGGACACGAAACTCCAAGACTTTCCAAAATGCCATCATCACACACAAATCGCAAAGAGACGTGACGCAGGCGTGGCAAAGCATGTAAGGCCGAAGCTAACGGAGCTGAAATTACAGGACTTCCGGTCAACCACGTGATGTCCTCAAGGAGCAGGACCCTAAGTCCTGACGCACGTCCTGATGCAAGAAGTTCGAGGAACCGATTGCGGTACCAGCGCCTAACATGGCGGATCGCTAACCGCCGCACGTCAGGGGCCAAAAGAACTTCGAGGACGAAGAGCTGCAGGGTGTTGTAGAGCCGGCCTGTCTTAAGGAGTTCCTCGAGAAGACGCTGCCTGAGGAACCACGGGATGGATGAGATGCATTCGCTCCGCAGCAACTGTGGGCGAGGTCCGCTCACGTAACCGGAAACGGAACACGCCGCCTCCAAGACACGCAGACACGCACCGATGCACAGCCTCTCCAACGTCTCGGGACTGGCGCGGACCAAACGTCGCGGTGTCATTCCGACTCGCGCGGTCCGACAAGTGGGAGTGAGAGAACACAGGCCATTGATGAAATGCACCGCAGCGGGCGCACTTATCTGCTACAGTTAATACTTCTGCTGAACTGCCGAACGACCCGCTTTATTCCTTCATTTCTACTACGCCGTTTAGCTCTAACATCTTCATCTCTTTCTCTCGCTTATTTCTTTCGTTCTTTTGTCTAAAATTCAGTTTGTTTTCCTTTTCATCCTTCCTTCTTTCCTTCCTTTCTTTCTATTTCTCACATTCTCTCATTATTGCCTTCATTCTCTCTCTCTCTCTCTCTCTGCATATTTTATTCCTTCCTTCTTTCATTCTGTCTTTCTGAGATTCCCTCTCTACACCCACTCCTCTTTTACTTCCTGTATTCACCTTTATTTAATCTTCATATGTTCCTTCCTTTTTATTCAATATTTTCACATCCTTCTGCCTTTCTTTTTCTCCTTCCTCTTTGCTTCTAACCTTCCATTCCCTCACTATGATCTCCTTGTATTTACCGTCTTAAACGATGCCCACAAGTGGGAAATGCATGTAAATATTCATAACAACAAAGATCTTATTCCAGCCTAGAATTGTGTTGTAAACAATGCAGGGGAGTACAATGTGGTGAAAAACTTAAATTAATTCAATCAAAACTTAAGCTTGGCAGACTGTACGACCCTGCCATTCCTTCATAATATCAAGACCAACTCACCCAACAACATGGCATAACATCCCAGAAGATTCTATCATCTGGAACAACACTATGAGAAACTCAAACCTCAGAAACCAAAGTTTCTTTTCACGGTTCAGAATCCAAGTAGCTTTGCTATTACACTGCAGCAAATATGAACCAAAGTTGACAGCACAACCACCTCTAGACCCATTTCCTTCCAAATATTTAGGGTTCCTCTAGCAGGACAGTCATGTCACCCTCAGGTGACATCACCTCACCTGAGTCACTGAATGTATGCAGCAGAGCCCTAAACTAGTCAACAAGTTCCTTGCATTTTATGGAGCCCAAAAGTTCATTACCATGTTCACAAAAACCCACGACTTGCCTCTGTCCTAAGCCACGAGTCCAGTTCACACCATTCAGTCACATTTCTTGAAGATCCAATTTAATATTATCCCCCATCTATATCTAACTCTTCCATGTAGTCGTTTTCCTTCTGGTTTCTCCTCCAAAACCCTTGACATGTTGCTCTTCTATTCAATGTGTGCTACATGCCCCACAAATCTAATCATCCTCATTTGATCAGCCTGATATCTACCACAGAGTACAAATCATGAAGCACCTTGTTACATAATTTTCTCCAGTCACCTGTTACTTCCACCACCTTTAGGCCCAAATATCTCCTTCAGCATCCTGTTCTCACAACATCCTCCACCCACATTTTTACCTTAATATGACAGACCAAGTTACACACCCATTCAAAAACAAGCAAAATTACAGTTTTGTGTATTACAGTACTTACAGTGTTGGACAGCAAACATGAAGACAGAACATCCTGAACCTGACAACAGCAAGCTGTTATGGAACTTAATCTGCTCTTAACTTCTTCATGCATGAAATTTTTCACATTCCCAAATATTTGAGCTCTGCCACATTTTCAAGTGATTTATTAGCTGTCTTTGTTTTTGCAGATCTGTCCTGCATTCTGTCAATAAGAACTGAATGCAAACCCAACTTGCGCACACATAAAAAAGACTCACAACTTTTGACTATTCACTCCATGCCTACATATTTCCTACACATTATTCATGTTTCGCAATGCACTGGCCCTGGAAATGGATGTTCAGCATCCTGGTTTTATTGTTGTATGCTTTTTTCTGGGTGATTCCCCTGGTAGATACTCTTCAGGTATTGTTGTATGCTTTCTTCTGGGTGATTCCCCTGTGTCTGAATTTCATATGCCAACGCTTCGGAACACTCTATCCCATTTTCATAGACAGGCAGGTATGAAGTATAATAACCCCGGCTATTATTCTTCATACCTACCCACCTATGAAGATGGAAGAGACAGAGTGTTCCGAAACGTTGGCATATAAAATTCAGATGCAGGGTAATCACCCAGAAGAAAGCATACAACAATACCTGAAGAGTATCTACCAGGGGAATCACCCAGAAGAAAGCATACTATAATACCTGAAGAGTATCTACCACGAAAGTCTTCAAACTGGCCAACTGAAGACAATCATGAAATTTTAACACAAAAAAATTTTACGTACAAAGAATCCTGACTTACAATGGGTTAGGTTCCTAAACGCTGGTCATAAGTCAATCTGCTCAAAGGTTGCAATGCAGTCAGTGCCATATATTAAGGTTAGGTAAGAAGAGAACCTTGCTCACTCAAAATAACAACAATGTCCCTTACACAAAATAATTACATAAATACCTCTCAACACTGTACGTAAGTAATGTTATACACTACAAAGTCCTTATTTATATGAATAATGAAGGATCACGGATTCTTGTCCATTTTTAAGTCAAGTGTTCATAAGTAGGGGACAGTCGGTATACAGGACAAAGTAATTAAACCACTGCCTTGACACCCTGCAGCTAGTGGTTTATATAATACCATAATTTCGGTTTCCCCCCGTGACTGAGAGGAAAGGCTTCACTTTCTATGGCCATCGATACTGACAAAATCACAGCAGAACTACTGACAGTCAATTAGATGTGAAGATGTTCTATGGTCATACTGTTACACGTTAAAAGGTAAAGGACCTCTGTGTCTCACCACTTTATGATGGCATGAAAATTCAGCTACATGCAGTCTGTACTTCACAACGAGATATAAGTAAAAAATGTGCTGCTTCATGATTCAGCTTCTGTAGCCATGAGGAAGCGGTCAACAGTATCAAGGAAAAGGCACAATGCTCGTCTTGGTGCCTTGTGCCTCCCAAGCAGTTTTACCCTTTAGGTTTTCTGACTAAAATTTTTAAAGCACTTCTTATCACCACCATACACATTCCATAATTTCGCCACCCTAATGATATGCTGATATCTAGCAAATAGTATAAAATAAAAAGATCTAGTTACGGAATTTTCTCCGGGCTCTAAATACTTCCTCCCTCCCAGGTCCAATTATTCTCTACATGACCCTATTCGCAAACATCAAGGAATCCCAGTCATTTCCTTAAGGCAACACACCAAGCTTCTTAGTCACACAGAAGAACAGGTAGTTTCCTACATTTGAAAACAGCACTGCACATCACACTGCCAACACATTACAAAATGTGATTACAACTAAAATAGAGTTAAAAATACATATTCTTCCACAATTAACATGGTTCACCTGCTGCACCATTATACTGCCAGCTTCAATTGATGATTTAACCTTTAACATACGGACTTTTAAATGCCATGCACTCCTCTGCTGCCAGAATTTAAATGCCCTTTAAACCCTAATTTTACGGTATTTTCAAAAAAAGAATTGTAGTTCTTGTTCTAGACATGATAAAAATATGGATCAAAAATGAGATTATAGTTAAGATGTGGGCCTGTACACTGAAAAATTCTTATAGTATAAAAGCTGCAATGTGAATACATATGACTAAATTAATTTAATTTTCATGCATATTATTTTAAATAAAGTACTTACAGGCATTGCTGTTTGGCACATGAGTGCTGCTATCCTTATACACTATTTGCAAATTCACTTATTCACACAATAGGCTACGAAGGAATGGTTTTTTGGCAGTCTGTACATCTTATACACTGTTATCTTTGTGTTGAGCTTGGTAGCTCACGCTATTCATTCACACATTCACACGCATATGCCATCTTTCAAAACAGTCCACAATGCACAAACCAACATCACACCTGGCACAAAAATACAGCGTGCTCCCTCTTATGTTCTTCATTGCACACACACAGCAATGACGTTTCCCTTTTGAGGGCCAATGCTGGGAATGTTTCACTTCCAGGCGACTTATTTGGGATACAGATGGACTCGGTCTCCCTCGAGATACGCCACTTGCAGTCCCATTTTGCTCATGGGATTCCGTAATCAAATTACGAACAAGAACCTCCCTGAACCTTTTGTGTGTCATTTTACCACCACATGTTTTATGGAGCAGGAAGGCAATGAGGATGGTCATATCCATCAGGTGGAAAAACAGTTTCTTAGTCCACTTCCATGTTCTCCTGGCAATTCTGTAACTATTCACCATCCTATTCAATTTGTCCACATATCACATGTCAGCACTGTAGTCCTCTATTACACGAGGTTTGACTGCACGGCCAGATGTCGCAGAAATTGCCTTCCAGCGTACACTACTTTGATTTCCTCTGACCCACGTGATAATGTCTCCCTTCTTTGCTTTTATTGCCAGGGATGAAATGTCTTTGGGCATTCCCCGCCTGTCATTGCGAACAGTTCCACAGCAATTTATTTTCCTTCTGGACAGATCGTTGAATAGAGCAGGCAACAAGACATAACTATCCATATATAGTTCATGGCCTAGTCCTTCCACTCTTCTTAGCAACTATAAAACAATGCCATGTGTTGCTGACATTTCCTGTGTTGACAAGAACCGTTGCTTCCCTAGATAGACGGACATGTCACATGTGTAGCCTAAAGCGTCGCACAATTTATAAATTTTGATGCCAAATCGCTTGTGTTTCTTAGAAATGTACTGCCGACATATTACCCTTCCTTTAAAGAGAACAATAACTTCATCAGCTGCCAGATGTTCTGTTGGATTATACAGTTCGTAAAATTTGTTGTTCAGGGTGTCAAAAATATTTATTTTCCAGAGCTCGTCATGTAGGTCATCATGGTTGGGAGGGTTATCATTATTTTCAAAGCGATGAACTCTCAGAATATGGAAAAACCTGTCACGAACCATTGTCTTAGAGTAAAACGGAGTGAAATATTGTTCTTCTCTGCTCCAGTAATCTTTGAGACAATCACGCTAATCATGACCCATTTGAATTATGATGGCAACAAATCGGTACAGTTCCTCCATTGTGACATCAGGCTGCTGTGCTGTCTTACCGGCTTCATCTAGGTATGCAACATATTGGTGAAAATATCGGTTTGTTTCTCTCAGTAATATTACAAAAATCTGATGGAAGAAAAGAAAAAATATTGTAAACGGAGAGGATTCAGGTGAGATATTAGGAGCAGCTGATTGCTTGATACCATTTGGGAGTCCAGTGAAATCATGGATATTGGCAGTATCTGTTTCTCTTCTATCGCGAAATTCAATTTCTATTTCATCTTCATCTGAGGGAGGAGGAGGAGAAGAAGAAGAAGAAGAAGAAGAAGAAGGAGGAGGAGGGGGGAGGAGGAGGAGGAGAAGAGGAAGCATTCTGTCTTCCTTCAATCAATTCATTCAGTTCTTCCAGTTCTTCGTCTGACTCATCTTCCATCAAAATTTCCACAATTTCCAGTAATTCCATCGATTTGGAATATCTTGCTCACTTTCGAGGTTCCATTTCTATGTCCCAACTAAATCGCACTAGTGTCTTCAAATAACAGTTTACAGCACTTCTGTTCACAGTTCAGATAATACTATGTTATACCTCAGAAACAAAATCCACCACTGAAAAAACTGGTTTATGTGATAATTACAATAGTATTATTCTTATATTGACTGTACATATGAAACATACAGTTTTGCCACTACGCGACTATATGTAGATAGTGCAATTTATGAAATTGTCAAACTTTTCAGTTTCAGTTATAGAACAAAATATAATCACACAGTAAATTAAAAATCCGCCATTGATATTTTCGAAACACTGCACAAACATATTTACCAATGTCCGGTCGCAACGGAAACTTGGAAAGGACTGGAGGTCAAGTTTCTGAAGTAAAAATTTTTGAAAGACTGGATCTTTCTCCTTGTGTGAAAGAAAAAAGTTATTTCAACGTAAGTACTTGGCAAACCGTGGGAAGCTTAAATTTTCTTTTTTGCAGGAAATGAAAGCTTCATTCATTGACAAGGGTCCTGGTCTGTTGCTATAGTTTCATTACTCCTCATAAATCTATCAGGCCCAATTGAAGATACAGCTGCAGTGCATCGCATAGATATGTCATTCGGCAATGAGAGGGGTAGGCATTCCCTCACATATGACATTCGTCTTTTACAGGTTGTGAAAGGTGAATGTCATATTGTGCTGTGTATTAAAGTCAGAAAAAATTTTGTATGCAAGACAGTTGACACTCCTGTTTATGAATGTTATACTTCTCCCTAAAGATAATATAATGCAGAAATACAACAACCAATAAAGCATTCAGACTTTCTTCTTGAAATCAATGAATGGCACTCACTGCCATATGATGACAACATGGCCACACTACTACAACACCAGTATGCCAACTACATCAGCTATAATTAATGTCTAGCACAAAAATGGCAAGCCAATGCAGCTGGCAGGAGACAGTAGGAGAGTTAACAACAGCAGCAGAACACCTGTATATTCTAATTCAGAAATACTGGGCCCACAAAGTATAAAAATTTACATAAACACAGCTGCAGCTACAGAATCTCCTTTAAGAATTCTCAGATCTGTTGACAAGAGTCAATGGACAAGAATTTGGTTGGGCTCTGAGATAAACAAAACTGGAAAAGAGGGCAGTATGGTATCCAAAATGTCACAAGCTTCTTACAGTAATATATAGCATGACAAATTAGGACTCCACAATGTGTCAACTCCGCCATGAAAACCTAAAATCCTACGCCAACAGCATCTTCTTTTTACATTACTTACTAATGCTACTACAATACAGACAATAATTAGTACTGAATAAAACTGTAAACAAAAGAAAATGGTAAATCTGCTATGGATATGGAAATCATCACGGTCTATTTCAAGGTACTATCCAATTCATGTGAACAAAGGAAAAATCATAAAAACCTTCATAAACATAGCCAGCAAATGTATCATTTTTCAACCAAGTACCCCTGAAACAAAGTACCGCTGTCTGGTTTATCAGAATGACTATGAAGACGGATTAAGAAAAAACTACACAGAATTTGAAATCTAAGGTCATGAGAATTTGGCAAATGTTTCTGAACCATTCTGAGGCTACTTCAGGTTTTGTTAATGTGTGGTTCGGCACGCACGTCACAGAGACGAATGCATATTTCCCATGAAGAGCACATATAAAATTCACATTTAGAAGTTCAGTTTCCAGGTGACTAGAAGTGCAGAAAATACTTTCAAAGATGTAAACGACATTTATGTAAAAATAAGGCAGAGAGTCAAGAGTCCCAATGACCATAAGTACATAGCAAAATGTTCACATTTCATTACTCACTGCAATGGCTTTTGCCTCCCACACTTGATCCACCTTCTTCCAGCAATGCGGTGTGTCCAGCGTATCAAGAGCAGCTATTAGTGCATTTCCCTCCAACTGCAGTTTTTCAAAGAGGCCATTGAAACCCATGAGAAGCATCTGACCTGGTGTGAGGACATCATCACTGCTGCCAACAGCAGAGCCAATGTTCACATTGGCAGCTTCATCATCAATCCCATCTGTGACCAAGTCTGCAGGTCGCAAAAGCAGCAGTTCAAACCTTTTTCGAATCTCAGCTACCATATTCCGAGCACAGTGATGAGGGGACTGTTGGCACACAAACAAAAATAAACCTGTCAAATAACACAATGCAGATCATGGATAAATTGGCAAATCACCATTCTACCAAGTCAGAGGCAAACAGATTATGAATTAAATCATATAACTGGAGAACCTCCTTCAATGCTTAATTTCCACTATATCAAAAATGTCTAATAGTCAATGAGAACAAAACAAAGTACACAAAGTGTACAAGGACAGAAACCCAAATAGATAAACTGATTGTGGACAACAAGCATATTGATCAGGTTACATCATTCAGCTGTCTTGGTACTACTGTGAATGGGAATAACACTCTGGAAGAAGAAATTGGAGAAAGAATTGCTAAAGGGAATAAAGCATTCTATGCAAACAAAATGCTTTTTAAAAGTAACTTGGTGTCCAGGAAATCCAAACTGAAGTTATATTGGTCAGTAATTAGACCAACTGTAGTTTATGGCTGTGAAACATGGGTCCTCAAAGAAAGTATAATACAAAAACTCTCTGTGTTTGAGAGGAAAATATTAAGGAAAATATTTGGGCCAACTAAGGAAGCCAACGGTATTTGGAGAATTAAAACAAATAAGGAGTTGGTTGAATTAATTAAACACCAGAACATAATAAATTATGTTATAGCCCAAAGATTGAGTTGGTTTGGACACATAATAGAATGCCCAAAACTAGCATAGTAAAAAGAATACACAAATGGAAACCATTCACAGGAAGACCAGCTGGAAGGCCCAAGTCTCTATGGGAAGATGATGTCAGGAATGATCTGAAGAAGATGAAGCTTATGAAGTGGGCAGAACAAGTACAGGACCGCCATAAATGGAAGGATATTGTCAAGAAGGCCAAGACTCTTATCAGAGTTGTAGCGCAAAGAAGAAGAAGAAATCAAAAACGTCATGCACATTTGATGTTCCACACCATAATGAATGTAATTTTTATCTCACACTCACAAAGAGTTTAAGATATCAAGCACAGTCAACCGGATATTCTAGGAGCCACTGTAGATATGTCTTTATACTGATTATGGCATGCGTTGAACAAAAAAGCAAACAAGGTTCAATTCCCAGTGCGAGTACAAGACATTTCTCCTTCTAAGTGTCCTGACCAACTCTGAGGTCCCACCCAACCTCCTATTCAATCGATACAAGAGGCCATTTCCCCTGGAATATGGAGCTATACCTTCTCTCCCACACGTCTTTATGGTATGGTGCTTAACCGGTACAGAGACAACTCTGCCTTTACCCTACAGCAGAAGTTCTTAACCTTTTCTGTGCCATGGACCCCTTTGAGAGCCTGGCAAACCCTACAGACCCCTTCTCAGAAAAATGGATTTAAATGCATAAAATTATATACATACATACAAATGTTGCCTATGCACATTATTCAATGAAAAGCTAACCATGAGCCAGAAGTTAGTAAAAATTAATGTTGAAATTTCCACCACCAACACTACCCTCCCCCAACCCCCTCCAACCAAGTTCACGGACCCCAGGTTAAGAACGGCTGCCTTACAGGACCTTAACCATTCATAAGTGGTGACTAGTGGCATATGGAACACACATACTTTCATGAAAATATATAACTGGTTAAATGGTTACAAATGTATCAGCAACATACATATAGATTACCTTCTCAAATAAGAAATGTGGGCTATAATTTCCAATTAATTTAACTACCCAATGCATCCTCTCTCTCAGCAACTTCACTATGAAACTTACATCCATCTCCATGATTGTGTAACGCAGATGCATCTCCAATTGGGCCAGTAAATCTTCCAGAGGACAACCCACTCCTGCTATGATGTTGTCCAACTCATTCACCATGGCCAGCACTGTTGGCTCTTCTGTCTGGATGGTTTTCAGTGCTTCGGGGAGAATAATGGTGTGAAAGTTGAAGTTCAATTCCTGAAAGCAAAATAGGCAAACTGATGACCTCCAATAAAGATCACAATCACAACTTAACATTCTCACTGTAATGTCTGCCATGCAGAACTAAAACTGCCACATCATGACAAATTCTGGGGGAAAAAAGCATAACGCTAATTTTCCACCAAATGCTCCAATAATAATTACATGAATTCAATAAAAAAATTCAATATGAAGCCAGCATATAACACATCAAACCATTCACAACCAGTTACATAATTTACAGGATTACACAACATGATAAAATAACTACTCCACACATGCATTTGACAAATACTCATACCTGCAGACCCTTATAAATGTTATGTGCAGACTTCAGACACTGTAGCACCAGCTCCACTCTTGTATCAGCTCCAGTGGTGGAGTCAAGCTGATGGTGTAAGGGCAGAAGGCCAGCCAACTCAGTCACCAGTGTGCTCACCAGGTACATCTCATCCAGGAACCAGTCCCCATCCCGAGATGTTAAGTCCACCAGGCAGTCTCCAGCACCTGAACAATAGTTACCACAACAGCTATGTCTTAACTAAGCTCACTAATAAATTGATTAACCAACAGCAAAGAAGGTAACCAGCTCAGTTCAATGTGGATGACAATATTGCAGACACAGAACAAAGACAAAATGGTACGAAAATACTCTTCTTTCAGATGCTTTTCAAGGTGGATGTAATCGTCTTCATACAGTTATCGTACCATCTCATACATCCCTCTACCTACATTTATAAGAAGAAATGTTAAACTGAACCTGATTAGGGACCTAAGTTGTGACCTGCTTTCCTACCAGCCATGAATATGCCAACCAGAATGCAAATTTGGCCCATAAATTGTATTCAAGTAACTGACTGACCTACCACCCCAAGTACTAGACGTCATCCTAATTACATAAAGATGTTAACATACTGAACAATAAACAACTTTAGAACTTGAATTCAAACTGTCACTTACTCAGTGCAGCAGCTTCCATCATGAGGTAACGCTTGTTTAAAGCACACAGTGCTGTTATGTTGACACACTCCAGTGCCATTGCTGCACCTTTCTCTCCACTCAAGAACGCACTGATCCCTGCACAAGCCTCTTTGTATGCCGCATCTAACTGGACACCTGCTTCGGGTAACCCTTCAGCTGCCAGACACTCGTAGCTCTTCTTGAGGCGCGCATTAGCCTCAGCCAACGACGTCTGAAGTTGGTATGAGACTGCAAGAACCTGCTGACCGGATGGCTTGTGGTTTACTGTGTCAGGGGAGAAGAGACTGTGGAACTGGAGTAGGACATCATGGCAGCTGCAGACAGAGCACACTCAGTGACATTAATATTGGCACATGTTTAGATAAAGAATACAAAATCATGTCAGTCAAAATGAAGGTTGAGTTACTGCTAATAAACCTCAAGGCTCAGTCACCCTGCAGTAAGAAACAAACAATCCATAATGTTGCACCATATCAACGTGTCACAGCATCAACTTCATGTTATGATACCAAAGGCCCCATAAACAAGTCTATAACCCACAAATTTCTGCAATCTTGCACAGATAATCCATAAAATAAGTCACCCAGTAATAAGCCACAATCAGCCCACAACGATGTACCTTACCAACATGTCACAAAAGCACTATCATGTCATAATACATACAGGCCCATCAACCAGTCTACAACCCACAAATTTCTGCAATCTTTCAGATAACCCCCAAAACTCAAGTCACCCTGTCAATAAGCAACAAATATTGGTGACTCTGTATGACATATGACGTACAGTACCTGTACAGCATACAACACAGAACACGTGTTGTAATACATGCCTACTCACCTCTCTACTGATAAGTTGTCAAGCAGCTGCTGTGCCCAGCGTCGATAGCAAACTGATCGATGTGAGTTCATATATGAGGCTGGGTAGAGACTTGCCACAGTTCCATACTGACTTAACAGATCTAGACAGCTGCGTACCAGTAGTATCTGCTGTTGTGCCAGTTGTCCCAACTCTGATTCTGACTGCTCGCACTGTAATTGTGAGAATTTCATGCCTATGTTCAATGCTGTTGCAAAGCTTCAATATTATAGCTGTATGTTAGTGCAAACATGCATATATCAGACTCTTTTACTGTAATTAAGGGCTTTACATGCCTCTACACTCAATATAGTTGTAAGACTTGAAAACCATATTAAAAGGTTACCCTTATATCGAAAGTGGCCTACATTAAATTTCGGGAAAAAATGAGCTTACGTTAGATATGCATATGAATTTTAAAATCTGATACACAAAACACATCATGTAAAATGCAGAAATAAAATCTCAACAAATCACAAATTCACTAATTCTGAAAGTAAAGTAACTTGACATAGAGAAATAATATTTTAATAACATTCCATAAAATTTAATGAAATAAAAAATACATCTACCAATGATCACAAAAACATAGAAACCACAGTCATACACACAACTATTTTTGGAGAATGAACCGCAGAAGTCGGTCAACACATTAAAAAAAAAAGACGTGACTTGCACCACTTCCAAAATAAATGGTTCACGTTCCAGTACCAATGTGTATTATAACACACTTCAGCATAGTTTCAACAGGTCAAAGCAAGTGACTGTGTAGGACATATTGGAAACCCTTGCTGCATGCACTCAAATCAGGTGTAATATCTCCAACACAATAACAACACACAAACAAAATTAAACATACCTGAAGTATCATCTGGCTTTGACCAGCATTCTGGAGGAATTCCTTCACCAAGTCAAACACCATGTGGCTATCTTTTTCCATTGGGAAATTCAATTCCGTCAGCCACTGAGCCAGCTGTGGTCCTCTCACTGATGCCAAAGCCGCCTGAAAAAATTAATACTATTTTCAATCCTAGTTTATTGTGTTTAGAATCATATTCATAAATCCAGAAATACAGTTTAACGACTTTGATGCAATGACTGTGTGTTGTCAGTTTGTGCCAGTGGTTTGGATTTCCATTACTCTAGTACAGTGCAATTACACAAAATATCACAATCTCAGTGCGGATTACATTAACGTGATACATTTTCCTTAACATATTTCATAATCTGAAGATAAAAGTCTTCCAGGTTATGATGCTGTGTCAGTTGGACTTCTCAGACTGTGAAGATGTAGGCAGCAAGCTCTTCAAAAAAATCTCTTATCAAACAACATGGTGTCACATCCAAGAAGATTTGAATCTTTAGAGACACTGTTGTAAGAACCTCAAACATCATACTTCACAAGCTTATTCTTACAGGATTAATCATAACTATGTTAGTTGATATCTTCGCTACAGTGTACTAGAGATACTACCATTTGCATCTAACAATCTGTCTGTGGCTTACATCATGACATGTACGGGATGTCTTGTATGTCACCACTGCCTCAAGGAAGATAAGGATACTAGTTCCAGTTATGTACTATGAACAAGCATCTTCTCAGATAACACAAACAAAGATATCTTAGAAAATAATGTATTAACGTACCGGTAAAAAGGCCAAAATTAGTAGTTCATATTCTCATATTATCCATTTTGTGCATAGCAAATTAAATTGCAAACTCAGTCAGCACCAACACGTCTCCTAGCACATTCCAAACGAACAAGATGCATCATACAGAGATGGATCTGACCCAATCAGAAAGAAATATAAGTTCGTAGAACAAGGAAACAATTGTAAAAGGAAACAACTTGTAACTGACAACAACTATACTACCATCTTACAATAACATTTTTAAAACTGTATATTTTAACTGAAAACTGCACATCTGATATGCATGACGACTGTACAACTATTTTATCGCTGCATGTTTTAACAACATTGGTGTATGCTCCCTGAAGATGGCAATTATGCCAAAACATGTAGGAGCAAATTAAAAATACACAATACATATAGAACAGTGCACCTGTTGGTGCTGACTAAGTTTGTAATTTAGTAATTCGCATGTTGCACAAACTATCATCCACATCAAAGTTTACACGATGATTTCACGCCAAATACCCCTCACATAATAGTGATTTATTTTGCTGGAAAAAAGAATAAAACTGGGGACTGAAATCTGTCAGAGTAGAATTAAAGTACGATTAAATCTGACGGTTCATGTTCACCACAGTTTCAGAGTTATCAACATAAAAATTTCCTCTGATAGTGAATCAATAACCTTATGCAAATTCAGATGTTTCTCACAGTCCTCAATCTTCTCCCTCAGTGCTGTACGGGCCTTGTCCTGTGCATCTCGAGCACAGCAATGTTTTGAATAGCGTGCAGCCAGCGTGTAGAGTGGGTGCTGGGCAGATGGGCCATAAGCTTCTGCCTCCTTCACCAGTGTCATCTGTTGGTGGCAGTCCTGAAGTGATTCTTTGGCTACTTTCATGCATCCTTGGACTTCCAGCCACTGGTTTAATTTTGACACAAGCTCTGACATGGCAGCCAACAACTCATCCCTTCAAGAAAAATACACAAATGTTTTATTACGGTAACATCACATAGGATGGAAATGACACATTTCTTTGGTTACATACCTTCAATGACTGGTAATAATTCTTTGGTTGTTTAACCCTTCAACACCAGCTTTCTTTGCATGGTAAAAGCAATCCCATTACAGGCCTGGACAGGCCCTGAGGGCTCCAGGACATTGAGGTTCCCAGATTTGAAGACAATCGGCATATGTAGGTGGCAGGGTTGTCAGCCCTATGCACTGGCTGCCTTTACCAAAACCCCCCCCCCCCCCCAGGAAATATTCCTGGTACTCATTTCTGTTAGAAGCTGAGTCGACCCCAGGGCCACAGTGCTGCCGGAAGGATTATGTCAATGAAAAATTCCAATGACAACATTAGGAATCAAACCCGTGACCTTCCGACTTGTAGCGGAATGCCTCAACCAATTGCACCACCACGTGCCCCCTTTCTTTGCATGGTAGAGTCTGTAATTTTCACAAGCTGTGGGCCTCTGTCCACAATTTTAGGATAATTTGGGATGATTTAAATTTATTTGGAAATTTAAGCACAGCAGAGCAGAATGGTTAATAATAAAGTTTCATTGACAATAACAGGAGCTGGGGTAGTGGAGCTGGTACAGAGACTAGGCTAGTGGTTGTATGGTCTGGGGTTCAAATTCAGTAGGTGCAACAATTTTTCTATTCTAAAAATGTACAGACTGGCTCTGGGTTCCACCCAGCTGCATAAATGGCACTGAATAAAAATCACAGAAAAATTTTTGAGAGGGATTTTGGGGGAAGTGGCAAGTCTCCTTTGAAGTATTTAATGGAAAAACAGAAGAACAGTATGAGGTAAAAACACATTCAATGATAAAGATAAATATTTCAACCCGAAATCTGAATATGAAACGCAAGTGCTAACCACTCAACCTCACTAAGATACAGTGTGCAGGAAAAAAAAAAAATATTATTGTACAGACTAAAGATTCAGTCCACATACCTATTGGCTATCCAGTCAGCCTTCATCTCAGCCACGCGAACACAAAACATTCCCAGTGTAACTTCCTTCTCCAGTTCTTTGCGGCTCAGCTTTGTCTCCATGGTCACTGCCTGACCACCTCCATACACCGCACCTGACAAAACGTGCAACAATCAAAACTTTGCTGCTGACTATATCCAATACATTTATATATCATTACAACACAACAAACAAACAATCTGAGTACAGATCCATGGGAAGCAAGAAGTACACGGTGTGTGTGGGAAGAGTCCTAGTTATGGCTCATACCTGTATACCCCGCTTCATTGCCTGGTGTCCAGTCAATCAATGGGTCATACACAAATGCCTCCAGCAATGTCAGCAGAGTTTCACGGCCCTTCTTCATCACTTTTAGCACATGTTCACATGCCAGGCGGAAAATCCCCTGCAGGAAATAAGCAGCATGAAATTCAATCAAGAACTTAACTACAAGTAATCGTGGGCAAAAATTAAACTTTCTGGTCTTTCGTGTAACATTCATATCTAGTTAATACCAACACAGGTACATTTCATCATAATCCAAAAGCTGTGAAGGTGCTGAGAGATTCTATAGAAAGACTCTCAAAAGAATGCCTGTAATAACACTCTCCCACTGTACAAAGTTTATCCAGCACAATACATCATTCACTTAACACATTCTGACGTAGTTTAAATTTCTTATCCTGCCCAGGAAACCAGAGAACTTAGCATGAAGACAAGTTTCCACAATCATATATTTGAACATATCCTGACATATCAAATTGGTGACATGCCCTTTCACAGAGACAGGGAAGTGTAATTGGTACAACGTCTTGACTATGGACTGGACAATGCAGGAATCAGGGTTTGATTGTCACAGGATTTCTCTCTTCTCCAAAGTGTCTAGACCAGCTCTGTGGCCTGACCAGTTCCTTATTCAGTAAGTGCCATGACCTCGTTCCTCAGGAGTAAAGGTGAAGCTTACCAATCATGCCTACCCAGTGCCAAGGCTAAAAATAAGTGCAGGTACACCTCACCTCCACATATGTCTTCATGGCAAGTGCTGGAATAACTTTACCTTTACGTTATTCATGACATGTAGACTACCTCTACCATATACAGCATCTACAGATAACACCATTGACTGAAATGATAAATTCTTAAACCTGCATCACTTATACAACTCCCCAGTTGTACCACTCAAAAGAAAAAAAGTTGCATCATAAGTTTCTGATTGTGGGGTCTTAGTTCTTTAACAGTAATAAATTATTCCAACTGACAGCTAACCAATGTTTGCATGTAGAATGGCAGGTGTACAAGTCCCAGTAGTTGAGTTTCTACCTTTGTCACGAAGTCCACACAAGAGTAACAATTTTCTGTTTCACAAACACAAACATTTCTGAAGTTCTTTTATTACATTAAAGCACAATGTTCTCAAAATAAGTCCAGCATTGCACAACAAATTACACTTAGAGAAACAGGAAAACACTAATATGAACCCAAATATATGTAAGACACAATTTTAGTACAACCTAATAAATGTATTAATGGATTCACCAGGCCCTTAACAACGTTATGACAAGAAAACAGTTTCTAACCTTTGGTGTTTGAATTACGACTAACTGATCCATGATACAGCATGAGAGGTAAGGGCACACAAATACAACATTGCATGTATGGTGTGCAGGAGCTATGTTTTGGTAGCAATTCTAAATAGAGGAAAGGAAAGTAAAAGTGAATGAAAAAATAAAAAAGGGATAACAAACAAAAAATAAACAGAAGGGTAAATACAACAGGAAATCAATCCCCTACTGCAATACTGATTTTCATGACTGAATCAATGGACAGATTTTACTACACATATGATTCTCCCCATACACACATACAAAATCAGAAATAAAACTTTCTGAAATTGCATAATAACTAGTCTTTATCAAGAACAAGCACAGCCACATTGTAAAGAACTTCATGGTTCTTAGCTTAGCCTGACGGTGACTTTTTTAGTCAAAACATGTCGCTTTAACCTATGCTTTGGTTATATAGTTGTGTTGACTGAAATATATATAATAAAGTGAATATACAGAATCAATACACAATGGTATGACTTCATTCAAACTTTATCAATAAGTTTCCTCTTACAAGATCAAGGATAGACACAGTAAATCTTTATCATAGGTCACCTTTGAAGATATCTCCAGTGTCAACCAGTACAAAGGTCAAGACCATACTGACCTAATTCTCTCTTATACTACCCAGAATAACAAAGAGAATAGGAACAACTGTCTACCAGCTGGAAACCAACCCACTCTCTCTTGCTCAATGATCCATGGTCCACACAATTACCGCATTTTTTGGTTAAGGGGATCAACACCAAATTATGAAGGTAAACACACTAGTCACCAAGCCAAAACTACCTGCAGGTATTGCATGACTTGCTAACCTTGAGCAACTGGCAGTGTCAACATTGTGGTTCAATATTCAAGAGTTCAACACCTGTGACTGGATCTCAAGTGGCCATTCCAGATATTCAGTACTGTGAGTGTGGCATTTGTTGGCAGCATCTACTTCAAGACTTCTTTGTTTGGCTTTCTCTCAAATGCTCTGGTTAGTATAACAAATATAAACTGGAAGCCTTCAACAGTAACACCTACCTCCACAAACTTACTAACACATGTATTTCTTTGGCTTCATTACCTCCCTTTCAGTTGTGCACTTAACAATTACACTTAGGTTTCAAAACAGTGAAAAAATGTACTTCACATAGTCTAATGTCAAATCACAAATATTAGACTTATACATTATTCTGATTACTGCTGCTGTTATGTTCTGCATAGTTACCTCAAATAAGGAAAGGAGTCATGGTATCAATACATCTGTCTGGCCGTCTGCCAAAAATGACTTTCAAAGCATGTGAGATGCCAGGCTCTCACAGTAGCTTTGATGTTTTGCTGGCCGTGCATCTCAGTATATTTATCTCAGTAATTAACCAAATTGATGCACAAAATTTCTGTTTTACAGTAAGTTTATTTCATGCCTCTACATGTTTTGAGCACCATGTGCTCATCATGAGGAGGTCAAAACTGTATTATACAGCCTCTGGTATCATCACACCTGTAGGTGGCCATCCCGTGCATGCACTGTTTGTTCCATATACAAGTTCCCCAACTTTCACAGCAGTGGGTGTTCACAGCGCATTTGTCTCAGTTACAACACTGTGTAGTGTGGTAGGTGGATACTAATAATTAACAGGAACATAATGCCCTCATTCTTCCTCCTCAACACACCCCCCCCCCCCCCCCCTCACCATAAAACACATATTATCCCTACCCCCCTTACATTTTCATAAACCTCCCT
>Ga0131853_10006215_pt1 | contig 21581 bp, 15 predicted proteins | sample TergutLab28metaG_FD_92764 | JGI IMG/M metagenome (GOLD analysis project Ga0131853, IMG submission 92764) | Labiotermes labralis P1 segment gut microbial communities from Petit-Saut dam, French Guiana - Lab288 P1 (version 2) (version 2) | ecosystem: Host-associated > Arthropoda: Insects >... | reverse complement strand
ATTTAACACAAGCTGTCACACGGTAACGAACAGAACGTACTTGCTGCAAAACGCCACGGCTCCACTTATAAGCCCGTTACGAGGCTTTAGAAGGAGGCTGCACTGAGCACGCTAATTTTAATCTGCCTACCTTTTTTATTTTATTGATTATTGAACATAATTCTGTTTTAATATATCGCTTTTGGCGCATTTTATTTATTCTTCTTCCACATTTTTTTCACTAATCATTGTACATTGTTATGAAACTTCATACATCTTTCAGCAAGGTTTATAGATAATTTGCATAGTTGTTGTGTTGGGTTCTGCTGTACAGGTCTGACGATGGCCCGAAAGATAGGCCGAAACGAGTCACGTTTGTAATAAGCTGTGTTTTGTATGACTGAACTCCTTCGGATACATTTATTGATAGCTCAATTGTTTGCAGTTCTGGAGTTAGGATAGTACACGTGTCGTAGAATTCGTAAATTCACATAATCCGTAGTTGTCAAGACTATCGCCATTTTCATTGGCGGAAATAAACAAATCCCTTCGGACAAACACGCTTTTTTACTGTTTACGATGGCAGTGGAAACGTCGGCCGGCTCTTCAAAATGTCGGTGATGGTATTCATGAATTTCACAGTCCTGCTGGATATCGACATGTTTCATTTGCTGTACGTGGCGGGCAGCAAAAGCGATTCATTTAAATGCAGACGGAAGAATATATCTTTTATCGCAGGAATTTAAGTTTTTTTTGGGCCATGCTCTGCTGATATTTGCCGTGTTGTTGCAAGTAAAAATCTTATTAATATTTTGCATTTTGATGTGACTGAGAACAAAATAATCTATATGCAGTTATTTGATAAATCTGAGTTAAAATTTCTAAAGACTTGCCAAGAACATTCCATCCAAAATTTTTGTAGGTTTTACCCCTCACTTTTCAATTCGTTGCGTAATTCTACGCTTCCACATACCGTTCATCCGTTCCTAATTTTACAAATGTGTGTGGATTTTTCATGTAATATTTACTGACAAAATATTTCTATGTAATTGGGCTTGAAAGTTTTATTCAACAAACCTCAGGCAAGGGCTTAACTGTGGTTAAATATAAAATAATCTGTATAACCTCGGATTCTTTGTGCAGTTAAAGCTGGGAGAAACGGGACTGAGAAGATTATATAATTTTTTTTTTTAATTTTTGGTCTCAATTATCGGCTATTTCCATTAAGGTAATCAAACCAAACAATCACAAGTACACTCAAAATATAAGCATTTTATCATCAACGCAAAATTGTGATTAAAGGAAAAATTCTCTGAAATATGAGCTGGGTGGGGCGTATTGAATGGATGCCGAGGATTAGAAATTCATACAGAATTCTGTATGTTCCACAAGAGACGCCAGATTTTATAATCAGTTGAACAGCTGTCGAGTTTAAAGTGCGGACTATATTCCATTAATATTTTAGTTAGAGAAATATTTCTAACAACATCAAAATATTAAAAAAATATTTGTTACTGCTCGGAGCTTGGGGTGGAGTATCTAGTTTGTTTCGCTGTCACAGCACGTACAGCTGGGTTGTATTGCCCTATTATGTAAACCGATATACTTGGTATTTAAACATGACAACAAAAATCGTTCATTTAATTAGGAATCTGGCTTTGACATAGGGTATCTGTCCATTGTATCATATCAGAGTCGGTAGCAGTGGATGGGGCGAATTGCAGAATGGAGCTGGATAGGGTTTTAGGATATAGGACAGAGGGGCGGTTTTGTAAAGTTGATTCGGACATCAAAAGGCACTTTGATTCAAGCTACGAAACTCTGAATGACCATGACTTGCACAACTGCATATAATAACACAAACGAGTAACCTGCTAATTTACAAACAACGACACGGACAAACCACGCAATCCGACTTCAGGATTATTCGCAGGGATGACACATACGTTCATTGAAACTATTTATAATGTTTTGCTTCACTTCGGAACTATGGAAATTGACCCTTGTGTTAGGTCTATACTTCCATTAACGGAGAACAGTCCCTCTTCCCACTGCCCCAATTACTGGAACAGTCACAGTGCATTAATTTAATATTATTCCATAACACAGCTTTGGAAAAATACATTTTTTACCATACAGTAGGTTTAAACAACATGGTCTACTGATTTTCCCTCTTCCCCTGTCACCAGAATTTAATTCCCTTCACGCTCTGCCGAACATAATATGTGGCTATGTATATGGAATAAACTGGTTATGAAACTGAAAGTCGTGCGACGAGTGTTTAATAAACGTTCCATACAGCAAAGCATCCATTGAAATTGAATAATACTATGAAATAGGTACGATATTTGATGGTATTTCAGGCTACCACGGATGTAACTGTCAAGAATACTGCCTTGTGATATGTGACACCGTCTAATATGCGATTCGCCCGACGTTTTGGATAAACTTGCTGACTGTCTTTAGGTAGACGATGGGGGCCACCCTTATTCCTAAACGTTGGTAAATTTCAACAAGACCAAATGGTTTTCCATTCTAGAAGACAGATTTTTTTTTATACATGGGTCCGTGCATCGTGAATCGAATTTAATAACTCTCCAACAAGATGCGACTTATTTAGTTTATTACGTTTCTGTAGGCAGCTCTACATGTTTCGGGTGTTGACACCCATCATCAGGAGCTCGTACAGCTGTAATTACAGTTTCTGGTATTGATTAACCGGATCTACTACCATCCGCTGTCGTTGTTGAGTTGAGTTGGAACTCAACTCAACAACGACAGCGGATGGTAGTAGATCCGGTTAATCAATAACAGAAGCTGTAATTACAGCTGTACGAGCTCCTGATGTTGGGTGTCAACACCCGAAACATGTAGAGCTGCCTACAGAAATCTAATAAACTGAATAAGTCGCATCTTGTTGGACAGTTATTAAATTAAAAACAGAATTGTTTATAAGAATTAGTGTTTAACAGTGTATTTTCTTGGAAGAAATGTTTCTATTAATAATAGTATTGGTTTTACCATCGCTCTGCGAAATCTCCAATCGGGGGCTTCAGAAATAGTAACGATGAAAATTCAGTTCCATGCTATCAGAGTGACAGTCTGCTTCAATCCATGAAGTTACCGTGAGGCTTGGACATATCATCTCTATTATTTAGGTATAAGCTCTACAAATTATGGGGCGGATAATACAAATTGCTCGGTGCAAAGTCATTCTGTAGCACGTGTTTGGCCTGTAATCTGTTCAGTGTGATGAAGTTATGAATGTAAAATTTTATACATTCAGTCTGCGAAAAGGGTATAAACGAGGTTTGTTCAAATATTATCCGGATTGGAAATGTAGTGGTTGTTCACTGGGCGGGATGTGTTTGCAGTCAGTCTTGACATGTTCGTACATGTCTTAGGAACTCATGACACAAGTTGCAAGTGGCTGCGTTTGCTCACTTGGCTGTAGTAGGTCGCGGAAGTAACACGTGCGTTTATGTCATAGTGATTTTTACGATGTGTGAAAATATCGAACAACGCATTTGCATCAAGTTTTGTTTTAAAATCGGAAAAACCGCAACGGAAACATATCAATTATTGCAGCAAGCATATGGTGAAGATGCCATGGGTCGTACACAAGTGTTTGACTGGTTCCGTCGATTTAACCTTTTGACGCCTAATGTCAACTATAGTGGTCGTACTGCACCGCTAACTTCTAAAGTTACATTTTATATATTTATTCAACAAATATAGGCACTGAATATTTTAAACACGGTATATACTCTCCGTTTTTTCTCTTCAAAATGCAGTTTGTTTCATAATTCTAACGTATTTGGTTCCTGTATTATTCACATTTTGTATACAGGGTGTGCTAAAATTTAAAAAATAATTCCGGCGCCAAAAGGTTAAAGAGGGTAGAACCTCCGTTGAAAGCGACCCCCGCTCGGGACGACCGTCAACATCGAGAAACGAGGAAATGATTGTTAAAGTTAGAGCAATCCTTCGCAATAACAGGAGATTGACAGTACGAGAGATAGCGGATGACTGGGATCTCCTTGGGCTCATGCGGTATAATTTTAACCGACGATCTGCACATGAAACGTGTGTGCGCGAAGGTTGTGCCGCGTTTGTTAACAGATGACCAACGTGAGCAACGTCAGACAATCGGCCGTGATTTGTTTGAGCGTTCATGTGAAGACGTGCAGTTTCTTAAGAACATTGTGACAGGTGACGTGTCCTGGGTCTACGGGTACGACCTGGAGACAAAACAGCAATCGTCACAGTGGAAGGGTCCCACGTCTCCGCGACCAAAGAAGGGGCGCCAGGTGCGAAGCAAAACAAAGGTCATGTTACTGGTGTTCTTTTATTCTGAGGGTATCGTACACCACGAGTACGCTTCCGACGGGCAAACAAATAACAAAGAATTCTACGTGGAGGTCTTGCGACGTTTGCGCGAATCAGTTCGCCGAAAACGACCGGAAAAATGGCGGGATGGCGACTGGATCCTGCACCACGACAATGCGCCTGCACACACTTCACATCTTGTGCAGCAGTTTTTGGCCAAACACGGCACCGCTCAGTTGCAGCAGCTGCCATACTCACCAGATCTCGCACCGTGTGACTTTTTCCTATTCCCAAGGCTTAAGAAAGTTCTGAAAGGACACCGATTTGAGACAACGGAGGACATTAAACTAAATTTGACGAAGACACTATTAGACATTCTGAAAGAGGAGTTCGCAAAATGTTTCCAACAGTGGCAGAAACATTGGGCGAAGTTTGTAGCTGCGGAAGGGAACTATGTTGAAGACAATTGGAGTTAAAACCCCGTAAGCCTTATCTACTTCATGTACTGTGGTCAGTCCGGATACTTTTTTAAGAAACCTCGTATACTGTTGGTGGCTCTTTCTTCTCGAATGCTATGTGTTAGTATCCCTGTTCTTTGCGGACGGTTGTCATACACAATATATTTCCGGTGACCCCACAAGAAAGAGTCTGGTGGAGAGAGATCTAGTGATCTGGGAGTTCAGTCCACCGGTCCACGGCGACTGAGTCCTTTTCCTAGTATCATGGCTCTTAACCAGCGACGATTAGTCCAAGAAAGATACGGAGAGTTCATTCTTAAAAAACCAGAGGATTCTTGATGGTGCAAGAAGCATACTGTCTAAGTAAACCGCCGTTACTTTATTCAGTATTGAAACACATGTTTCCCCATTTATGTTAGCATCATGAACGTAAGGTTCCGGTAGATTTCCCTACTTGCTGCACCAGACTTTTACCTCTTGATGATTACGAATTTGGTCTCTTCCGTCTGATGGCTGTTCTCTTTCGACCTTCACCGACAAACATGGTTATTTACTGCCTACCTGACTAATCAGATGACTCCGTCGATGGTGCAGAGAGAGTTCTTCTTGAGAAGATAACACTTCCTTATTCCACTTAGATGAAAAACAACCGCATCACTGAAGACGATAGTGGGGTAAATGGAAGGTTCCGATTGCCGCTATGTGTGATGTAATCACAAAACTCTGCACGTCGATCACAGCCGTGACCAAGAAGCTCTCGCACCCACGTGATTCTGCATGGATGGTAACTGTTTCATTTTAAAATGCGTGGAACAAACGTGTGTCCCCTCATTTTCTTGGCCCACTTCTCGCGTTGATTTGTGAGGACGCAACAAATCCTTTGGTAACGCACTTTAGGTGTGATCAAGATCAGTATCTCAATGATTTCTCTTTTTTGTCTGCCACACTTCCAGTTGTACAAAGTCCTTTGATTAACTTTGAACGTTTCTTGGTGAAATGTGGGCCTTTTTTGTGAGCGGTGGAATTCTTCACAAGTCCCTCTTCTTAAATCTGTTGTTGGTAAGAGGATCATTCAGCAATTTGTTATAGATTGTAACACATTTTACGCGCTATGTCTTGGCGAACTCGCTAAAAATGAAGCTGCGGTTTCCGGATCTTGTTACCCACTGTGTTTCGTAACTTCCAGTGTGAAAGAAATATAATTAGATCGCGCTACAGGAGGATAAGACCAGCATGCAGCACGCGTAAGAAAGACTAGAAATGCTTATGAAGGCTGCAAACAGGAGATGATTTTGAAGACTTTAACGTGGAGAGTAAGACATTGTTGTAATGTATGTACGTATAGTCATTTCGTAATCTGTTTTGCGAGAGTCCACAGCCTACGTCCACAACGAGTTCTTCAGGGAGTGCGATCTTCTGCTCTCTCTTGCAAGCTCCAGTACTTCCTCTTTTCCCTAACGTCATCCCTTAGCTGTTTACGTCTCTCTTTCTTATCGTCCCTTCTCTTTATCTCTCTTTCAATAATATGTTTTAAAAGAGAGAATTTTACTGTCCTGAGTTATTAAGCAGTGAGTAGCGATAATTACTTGCGGAAGTTTCGGGACAGCCTGTCCTCCCATCTTTAAAAGGTCTTCTTGGATTATTTACCCTTTAAGATTGGACGGATAGGTTGTCCCGAAACGTCGGTAACAAATTACCACTACTCGCTGCGTAATAACCCAGACGAGCGCAGTTCTCGTCTACTTCTCATCGGAAGCCTGAAGTCACGCCATGTATTATTAGTGCATTGCTTATACAGACTTATTTTTTGACGGAAGTTTTGTTCATGCATTAGTGGCCTACAGAACTGTCCAGCATATTTCCCCTTGTTTACTCAAAGCCATTTTACACAGGAACGTACGAAGGAGATTCAATATCACAAGTAAGGCATAAATGTAGAATGTCTGAGGCCTCAGTACTTGTAGAAAACTTGTATGTAACACATATGCATGGTCAAATCGAAAAGAATGATATGGGCGGAGCATGTAGCACGTATGCGTCAGAGGAGGGGTGCCTACAAGGTTTTGATGGGGAAACCTGAGGGAAAGAGACGGCTTGGAAGACCCAGGCGTAGTTGGGAGGATAAAATTAAAATGGATCCTCAGGAAGTGGGGTGGAGGCATGAACTGGACTGATCTGGCTCAGGATATAGACAGGTGGCCGACACTTTTGAACACGGTAATGAACCTTTGGTCTACATGAAATGCGGGAATTTCTTGACTTGCTGCGAACCGGTTTGCTTCTGAAGAAGGATTCTGCTCCATGCAGTAATTAAGTAAGTACGTAAGTCAATATGTAATGTGTACGGACTCTTTCGTATTAGTTGCCAGTAACTGAACCCCTACGGCAGTCTACGAACGTTAACTGCGACGAGTCTTTCTAATGCTATCTTGAAATCGTTAATCATAACGTGCACATTTGTTTTGATTTACTGGTTACATTATGCGCTTCTTTAGGAAATATTACGTACGCAGTAGAAGTGTGCAAGTACATTTCGCCCTAGATAACTAACATTAGGCATCTCGAGATATTTAATGCGTCACGGAACTAATTGACCTCCAGTTCAAGGCCGAGCTGCCCAAATTGTATGTTCATGAAGACTCGTTGTTTATTATTGCTAGTTCTATAATGAATTTTATCGTAAAACAAACTGTGACGGAACGTGTATTATAAAATTCAGATAACGAGCAAACATAAATTTATTTAAAACGAAAAGAATATTTTCTTCCGTGTTTACAGTGTGTTTACTTTTAAATAAAATCCTCCTTTGTAACGTAATTTTGCAGTGTACAATACAATGACAAGTACCAACAGTATTATGCGGTACCAATAATGTCCTTTACACACGGATTATTTGCTAGGAAATTTACTTAAGTAAAATATGACTGGTTTAGAAAGACCATTCAAATGTGCGAGATTTTCGGTTTCCACAACAGCATGTGACGACTTGTGGGCTGACAAAAGGGTAACAACTTTTAGGGGGACTTATTTGACATTCCTTCAGGGTCGATACATTCACACTTTTGCGAATGGAGTTTGGCTACAAATGACTGAGGAATTTCACATAAACCTTGTCCAACTTTGTTAAAAGGAAGTACACACACACACACACACACGTATACAGGCATAAACAAGACACGAAGTGTGCTTATAACGTAACATTGAGGCGCGTTCCTGCAATCATTATTGTAGTAGAAAAGTAGAAAAGCAGTGAGTATTACGCAACAATAGTGTGTGTATTTATAGCCCTAGGCATCCAGCATGCAGTGCGCTTACGCCATACTTTCATCCGTGGCCTGCCCCACTTGACAATATTTTTCCGCATTATATCTCAAACAGCACGATTTTCGGAAAAAAAAAAGTTACTGAACACAAAATACTCGTTTTGATTTTCTTTACAAATTTGTCGAACATTTCTCCTCTTCTAAGAAGAAATGAGCGAGATATGGTAAAAACGTGTATTGGTCATCAGTTAAAGTAACGTTTATTCTTGTCCGATTTTAATGAAGCTTTAATTTTCTTGACAGATTTCCGCAGATTCCTCAAATATCAAATTTCATGAAAATTCGCCCAGTGGAAACCCAGTTGTCCCATGTGGACAGACGGACGGACAGACATGATGAATCTAATAGTAGCTTTTCGCAATTTTGCGAAGCGTCCAAAAAATTTGTTTAGCCCATGTGTGACACATGGAAAAATACTTTTTTAATTCTTTGAGATTTCAAGCTACAGGAATGAAGTTTCCTTCCGTAATTCTTGTTTTCTCGTTCTACGACTTCGTTGAAAGTTACCAAGGACTCACGGCTGACTGGATTATAAATGGCTTCATTTTATTTATTGACTGAGCAGACAAGAATCAATACTCCGTGCTGTGTCGTGCAACACAAGGGGGTGACTTCAAGTGAACGATAAAAAATATCATGTAGGGGTTTGGTGCATTAAGGGCTTATGACGATGTTCTAGTTTATTTTCTTAATACATGAAATATGTGGTTGCAAGGAAAGACGTTAACTCTAACATACACTCATTTTACAGTGGCATTTTCCCACTAGCTAAAATACACGTTCATGGCTACAGTATTTTAAATGAAAAGCAGTTACGCAATAAAATTGCATATTTCTTGTACAGAAAATAATTACAGATTATTTTCCTGATGGTAAGTACGTTTATATTGGTTTAATTTTATACAAGCGTTTCGATAACGTTTAAAGATAATGCAGTTAACATTGACTGCATTACGCAGTACAACTTATGTTACTTCCTGACCCACGCCAGACAGAGGACAACAAGACAGGCAATGTACGTATGACGTAATATTGAGGCGTGTTCACGTAACCAGTGTTATTGTGGAAAAGCGGTAATTATTACACGTGACTTGTGTGTGTGATATAGTCTTAGTTATCCAGCACGGAGAGCGCATGCGCGGCATTAGATTGTCATCTGGCTGTACTATGTTTTTCCACATTATTTCATAAACGGCATGATTTTCGGAAAAAAATGTTATTGAATATAGTATGTGTTTTGCTTTCATCTACAAGTTTTGTCTACACTGTTTCTCATTCTCAGAAGAAATGAGCGAGATGTCATAAAAGCACACAGGCATTGTAGCCAGTAATTTTCAGTATAGTTGTTTCTTAGGATTGGTGGCGTCAGTTACGGACGGTTCGTGGCCATGCGTTGTAAGTGAATCTGTCAACGTGTATCCGGGACCGTTGGTGATAGGTACGAGGGGAGAGATTTAAATGAGAAAACGTTAGCAGCGGACAACGGACGCTAGCAATCCAGTGCGAATTCAGTCGCGTACGAGTGGGGTGTAAGTAGGAGTAAAGAGAAGTGACTGTGTCAGTTAACTAGAAATGATCTAGTTGTTTAACTGGATATAGCGCATCTTTTGATTTTATATCAAGAATAAATTAAATAAAACAAGTAGAAAAAGAAATAATTAAAACTATATATGATTCGGTGAACCACACCCGTTTCCCGAAAGAGGATCACCTACCAGAGTGAGCGCGTCGGGACAGCAAAGTTACGAAGGGTGATCGTGTAGAATATTCATCTAAGTACCGGAATTCTTGTCAGATTTTAATTAAATCATAACGTTGTCCACAGATATTTTAAAAGTATTCAAATACAAAATTTCGAGAAAATCCGTCCAGTGGGAGTCGGGTAGTTCGATGCGGACGGCCAGACTGACGGACAGACACACAGAGCGACAGAGAGACAGTTTTTCTCAATTTTGCAAATGCCTAAAAACGTGTTGGAAGGAGAGGATTTATGTCGTTTTTCTGCGGCGCAACAGCCCAGCTAGGGCCCAGGCCCAGAGCACCCATCATCAGGAGTACTAAAAACTGTAGCTGTAGTTGTACCAGTATTATGACCTGTACCGGAGGTTGCGGTTACAGTTTTTGGTACTCCTGATGATGGGTGCTGTGACACCCGAAACATGTAGAGTGACTTTGCAGTAAATAAATATCTGCATATTGTTGCATCTGGTTGGATTTTTATTAACAGAAAGTATAATTTAGCAGCTAAGCTCAGCCCAGTAGCAGAACTTAGACGCAGACTTTAACTCCCCCAATTATATCTGCAAAATCGATTCTATTGTACACAGAAACCTGCAGCTCTACAACCCACACTCATTTTACGTACGGTTCATCCAACACTTAAGTATTACTGCTGCTCTATATTTTAATTTTAGGAACGTATTTTTATTTCAAATGCTCACCGTAATTAATAATTTTAGTGAGGCTTGTTACAGTTGTGTTTTGTCACAATTTATACAACTGCGTGTAGAAATAATCTCCCTCGTTTCTCCCCTAGAGAGAAATTAATGTTTTGTGGTGGCAAACATGTCGCTGCGTCTGTTATTTGCTGCCGCTTTGGCATCATGAACGATCCAAGTGCCAGATAATACAGGGACAAATTTACTCAGTTACGGTGTATAATTGAAAATACAGAGTACTTTACGTGCTTCAGATTATGCGTAATGAGAATTAAGTTGCTGAATTGGGTTTGGAATTTGTAGTCCATGTTCGCCACTCAGAAAAGGAGGACAAATAATTCGCACAGTGAAATAGGAAAATGATCTTGTGCTAGTGGCTAAAGAAGAAGCGGTGCTACAGGGCGTGACTGAAAGACTAATTGAGATTGGCAGATGGTATGGAATGGAAATTAATGATAAAAAAATATAAGGTAAAGAGAATCTCAAGGCCACCATTCCCGATACAGATTATGATAGATAAAAAACTGGAGAATGTGGAATATTTTAGCTATTTGCGTAGCGTGATAAAGAATGATGCAAGATGTACACGTGAAATTAAATCCAGGACTGCTATGGTTTCTTAGGTCTTTCAATTGATCTCCTTCCTTGTGGTCTGTAGTGGTATGATTTCAAAGGAATTCGTTTTTGTGGCATTCTTTGCAAGTGTTAAAGCCAGTTCCGTCTGTATTCATCTATCTTGTCTAGTATGCCTGTAATCCGTAGTTCGCAGCGTATGTAGTCATTTGTTCTGTGGTCATAAAGGGTGTAGCCTGCCAGAGGTCTCAGTAACTTCATTTCTGTCGCTTCAATTCTTCGTCTTTGTAAGGCTGTTAGAGTCAAATTTTCTGACCCATGTAAAAATGTAGGTAAAACTAGTGTGTTGTATATTTTCAAAATCGTTTTCTTTCTCAATTTCTTAAAAATAGTTCTCTTTATAGTACCTACTCATTGTAAAAATGTTGCTAATTTAAATTCTACATCATTAGAAAATTGGTAAGTTATACTGCAACTTAAATAAGTAAGTTGGCTTACTTGTTCTAGTGTTTCATCATTTATAATAATTTTTGTTCTTAGGTGATCTGTCCCAACGAAACCAAATACCTTCGTCTTTTTTGTAGCAATTTCCGAATTACATTCTTTAGATATGTTATATATAAATAAACTGCCTTTTGTAAATTGTCTTCTATGTCAGAAATAATAAACTGATCATCTGAAAATAACAGTGTGTTCAAAATTAACTCTTTAAAATATTTACTAGTTTTTAGTTTCTGTAACCAAATCCTAATAACTTTGTCCAAATATAAATTAAATAAAACAATTGAAAGATATGGCAAAAGCAACGTTCAACAAGAAGAATGCTCTTTTCACCAGCAAATTGGAATTAAATTAAAGGAAGAAACTACCAAACTGTGGAATTTGGAGCATAGCTTCTTTTGGAGCTGAAACTTGGAAACCTCGGAAGGTAGATCATACATACCGCCTTAGTTTTGAAGTGTTGTGCTGGAGAAAGATGGAGAAGATCAGTTGGGCTGATCACGTTAGAAATGAAGAAATATTACTTAAGATTCACGGAGGAGAGAAATATCCGAAAAAGAATAACAAGAAGGGAGGATTAGTCACATCTTTCGCAGGAACTGCCTTCAAAGACACGTTATTGAAGGAAAATAGAAATATATAACTGACGGGAAGACGAGAAAGAAGGCCTAAGGTACTACCGGATGACCTTATGGAAGAAAACAAGACACTGGAAATTGAACGAGGAAACACTAGATTGTGCTGTGCGGAAAACTCGCTCTGGAAGAGGTTATGGGCATGCTGTAAGGCAGAAAACGGACTGAAAAATGAATTAGTAACTTTAAGTAAAACCTTACAAATCTAATCTTCGAATATTGCTTAAGTAAGCAGAAATGAATTAACATTAGATGTTGGCATGTACTGGGTGTTGCGAGAATTCTGGAGAAGTAAATGTGAACTATGTTCTGATATCGTATCCACAACATACCGTGCACTTCCCTAATGCCATTCGTAACCGTTACAACTTGGAGTTGACTCGGGAATACATGTTAAGATGCATTGCATCTAAGCTTTGTGTCAAATATGGCTTAAAGACTCGCTGTGTTACAATTAACATTTGTTTAATTAGGGTTCGTAAAATTTGTAGCGTTGAATTGCTCGAACGTCTAGAATGGCTAAGCTGTGATTTTTCTATTGATATGATAGTTTGGGAATTGTCAATTGTAAATTTGTAGTACGGAAGCAGTCTTCACATTTTGAAGGTCAGATAAAGAATTTCCTTGGAGTAACCAAAACAAGCTACCAATCACTTAATCAAAAATGGCCATCCTCCTGGCCGAGACTTGAACCAGGCACTTACAACTAAACTCACTTCTGCGACGTTTCGTACAATTGCAGATGATGATGGATTATGAATTGCGAATGATGCATTACCTTGATCCGTAGGGCGGAATTTCCTGAATGAACAAAGGGTCTTCAAGACACGTTCGGGCGACCTATCTTTGCCACTAGCATCTAAAGACTAAACAAATGTAGCTTTTAATTTGTGTGAGTGTTGAATGGAATTTGGTGTTCTGGAACGTAAATTCTTAAGAAAGTTTTCATTTATTACTCTTAGGGATTTGAAAAAAACGTTAAAAATTTTGTTTATTATGAATTTAATGAATTCTAAAAATTGAAAATAATTGTCTTTAATTTTTACAGGAAGCTTATTATGAATATGTCCCCTACCCAGCTTGTAGGGAAAGCAACTAATTACATAGTTTCTGAAAAAGTTCGTCCTATTTTAAAATTATCGTAAAATTTAGCTTTATTCCACTTTGGTGCGTTTTCAGTACGATAAAAGCGGGGCTGCAGTACCGTACGGACAGTTTCAAATTAACGTTACAGCTTCGTGTACTTTACAATTATAGGAGATTAGGCCCCAATATGTCTAGTTTATTTTAATACTGTAATCGATTTGCAGATCAGTAAAATAGTGGTTACAGTGAAACTGGTCATAGTGGTTGTGAAATTCGTTTTGAAGCCTTTCCTGCGAGGAAGTAATGGCACGTGAGCGTTGTCGAAGTTGGCAAAAGGATTATAACCAGGTCTACACCCACTGCGGTACTTCTGTAACTGATCGATGTTAAGCGAATCCCAAAAAATGCGAGGGCAGGAAATTCCTCATCCTTCTTTCCTGTACACGTGAGGATGGACCACGCAGGGTGACATCAACCATTTGTATGGTAATGAGTTAGAAAAAGAGATTTGTTTTACATCTGAGTTTCTTTCCCTTTAGTTTTTCTCTGGTCTTCTCTGACAAATATTGCTCCAGTCTGAAACCAAGCCATATACTAAGATGGAGAAAGGCAGGATGATGCAAGTTAGTTACCTTCCACAAGTTTGTGAAGGTGAATTTTCAGAATAGCGTATTGCTATTTCTTACCACAGAAAGTAAGACGTGATGGTATCACTCCATTTCAATGAAGTCTGAACAGCTGGATGCAAGACGAAAACCTCTGAATATTGATCGCACAGTATTGTTGGATTTTTGTGATAGTATTTGGACAGTGAGAATAATTTCTTTTGAGTTGCGTCCTATTTTCAGATAACCCCAGTATACCACTAAAATTATGGTAAATTTCTACTAGAACATGTAGCAAGACAGGATTCTGCTTTTCTGCGCAATCGCCACTCTGACAGCCTAAGACTTCACCCTTAATTTTGTCTCTTTATTATGCCCAATGATGTGTTTTGAATTTTCCTTATATATTTCACATGTGTTACGGGTGAAAGTGAAATATTACATGAGACTAATTTCCATGCGATAAAGGAATGTATGTGTGAAGTTATTTTGTCGTTTCAGTGAAAATGTTTTCTTTCCCCGTGTCGCAACAGCCCAAATCGAGCATAGTTCGCCTGTTTTGATGATTGTAGTTCACACAGTCAAACGCACGCCCTCACGCACTCAAGGGGTACGACCCAACCGAACGAGCGATCAGCTCGTCGCAAAGGCCGCTACCTACACAACACACAAAAACCAAGAGACAGACATCCACGACCTCAGCGAGATTCGAGCCCGCTCTTTCACTAGTCAAGCAGTTTGAGACCTGCGCCTTAGACCGTACGACCACCGGCATCCACTCAGCGATATTTTTTTTTCTTTCTTTCTTTCGTAGGCAGATCTCTGTCTACCTACTCACCTCTAAGGGTCAAGGTTTTTGTCGCACTTGATCACACTTAATGACACACATAATCGGTAGGACTCCCCTGGACGAGGGATCGGCCCGTCGCTGAAACTTCTACCTGATAACATACCAACACTCGCAACATACAACGCATATAAGCACCCGGCGGAATTCGAAAACGCGATCCCAGCAAGCGAGTGGCAGCAGACCCACGCCTGAGACAGTGCGGTCACCGGGATCGGCCCAGCGATATGATATTAATGTACATTGTGTCTCCCTCAGTGCATATAACGAAGGTCGTATGTAAAGCTTCAGAATAAATAGAGTACAATTAGGATGCAGATCATTAAAGCAGATGTGCACAAACAGACGGCTTCAGGTCATCACGGCAACTGAATTTTGTATGATGGTGTGTGGTGTATGTGGGTGCTGTGTATGTGGGTGCTGTGTATGGAACGTGTTTCATGTTATCTTTCTGGCGCGTAGAATTTTTACACTTTTGTATCTGTCTCTTTATTTGCCTCCCATTTCATCCTGCCCTTCACCTGTCCATCGGTATGTTACATGCTGTAAACAGTGTGGATGCTTTGTTACATACCTTGTGAAACATTTTTCATTGCTATTTGAACTGAGTCACTTCCCTCTGTTCAGTTATGTGGCACTGTCTGTGTTAATGAGTTCTCTGTTGATGTGCCAATCATGAATTAGGCCCAAGTAAGACGACTGCAGTTTAAGAATAAAGCAGTATTATGTCTGAGAATATAATGTGTAACTTTACTTAGGGTATTCAAATAGAAATAAATAGGACATATTGCCCAATATAATTTAAAAAATAAAACTATACAAAAATTTGGCCATACGCATTTCGGCAAATAGCGGCAAATTTTAATACCGTTGTACTGTGTATTATACAGGGTGATTCAAAAGATGAACTCAAAGAGCTTTTGCCTTTACACAGACAGCCTATTTGTTCAAATTGGTGATTCCTACGACAAATGCTATTCCTCGTTGGAGGTTGAATATGGAAACGAAGACGAAACCCACGCTACACAGCAGTCGCTGACTCAGTTTTAATGAACTCACGAACGCACAAAATGTTGTGCTACATAGTAGCCATTTTGTTCTCAACTGATACTGCTGCACGGCTGTGCATTAGACAAGCGCTCTAGCGGTGGTACTTAAAAACTTCGAATCTTCTCTTACAAATGTTATGTAGATCATTCACATACCGTGCATAGTTCAGGAAATATAGACGTACGAAATTGAGTCCAAATCTTTGAACCATCCTGTACGTTATTGTACATTGAAACGTTTTAGAAGAATTTCAGAAGGTACAGGTAAACATGCGCTATACCATTAATTGGAGTGTTTTCCGAAACGTCCTCCGTAAGATGTCTAGGATAAGAAGTCGAAGAAAATAGAAATTGTTTCTGTGTCTGACATGTCACGCCATTGTATCGGAGAATGGAGTTAAAACGCCCGAGTATTCTTAATTCTACTCTATACCATCGGCACACTGGTGTGGTGGATGACAGCTGTCAAAGTTTCCGCGCCATTCTTATCTGGCCTACTACAAACCAGCCCAAAGGAGTTGTCCGTCACATGGCCTATCCCTGCTTTCATTCGTGCGAAGAGAATGAACTGCTGAAGGGAAATATGAAGTACGCTACAGCGGGAAGCATGAAAGGACGAGGGTGATTTTGAGGTGGTGGATCTATGAGACTCTGACGTCAGTACAGATCAGAGGTGAGAAGTGATACTAACGCCATGGTCGCTTCAATTCTTTGCGCATTCCGAACATGAGGGATGCGAACTGATCTCCCTGCAGAGCGACGCTTACCGACGTGTTATCCACGGGATCAGCATAGCTTCGGTCTAGGTTCTGGGGAATATATCCTCTTAGGGAAAAGTCCTATATAGGGGCTTGGATGTTGATGCGATGAGGTTAAAGCTTTTTGTAAAGCCGCCAAAAAGTTCGCTCCCCCTTTTTCACCTTTACGAATACGACAATAAGAGGACTTGTGCCCTCAAAGTATAGGCACTACATCACCGAGGGGGTGTTACTCCCATTTGTTCGGCTGTGACGGCTAAAGGTTGGTTTCATACAAGAGCTGTACACTCAGTGTCGGCACGCACTTGTGGCTTACGGCTGAGTGATAAGGAGCTGGCAGCCGCTTCTGCCCACGACACGGCAATTAATATGATAAACAGCGCACATCGACCGGTCATGTCAAAGTAGAGGGCATTTCAATTGAACAGGCTCTGTAGGCTGTAAATACCTATGCAAGTCTTGTTAAATTTCGACTTCACTTCTAGCAATCGAGAATTAAATGCCGTCAGTTAATTTGATAGTTGGCATGTACGTGTACGTCGCTAACGGAAGTATTCAGTTTCAAGTTTATGTACTGTATATAACACAGAGTAAACGGTTACATATAGTGGAATGGAGAATTTGGAAACAAATACTTAACTTGGGGGATAATATTGAAAAGTAATACACTGTATTCTGCGATGTGTCGCAGTGTAATGTGGTGGATAGGTATCGGCTTTTCGGAAGAACCTGTTGCCTTCGTAATAAGAGTAGATGATAAATTCTGGCGCGGAAGGAATATTTCATTTGCAGGAACAGTGAGAATCGGGACCTACTCTGTTCTTACATCTGCATTAGTTCCCATCGGTTCAGGCAGGGTCACCTTGTCGTGTACCCCGCTATGTCTTTTCCGCGCGTTGCTTAACCCTTTAAGTACTAAACGTTCTGTTTTATATAAGGACTGAGTGCGTATCGATCATTAAACACTTTCCAAATCGATTATAATAACCAATCAATAAATGACGTGTAGGGTAAAAGTCTCTGTTTGCTCTGAGATCCGCACAGAACACATATCGAAATGTCAGCACCATGTAGAATTCTTCAAAATTAGACCTGGTGGTACTTAAAATAATCTCTAGGCTTGAGAAGATTGTCTGCCCTGCTGATGAAGGACTGATGTTCCTCCGAAAAGGTAATGGATATTTGTTCCCATAGAGGGTTGAAAGTTTCTTGTTCAGACAACAAAGTGTCAGTGCAGACATGCTGCTTCAGCAAAGTTCAATGCAGACCATGCTGCTTCAGCAAAGTGTCAGTGCAGACATGCTGCTTCAGCAAAGTTTCAGTGCAGACCATGCTGCTTCTGTCTACTTATTTAGTCAGCTGAACTGAAATTGAGCCATTTTTTGGTATACTTTTCACAAACTCATCTTAAAAAAGTTGATAGTTTTTGAAACACCTGTTACCATATCTTACTTTTGATTCCTAAAGGATGTTATAAGATTATTGCAGTCGTCTCGAAAATTTGCGCTTTCATTTGACTGTTATTACAGCTTGTAGGGAAATACGATTACAAATATAGTGTAACAGCAGCTAACAGGCGCTTAGCATGTTGGGCGCCATGCGGGTCCAGTAATGCTATCAGTGTGTTACAAACTGAAGCCTACCATATTCTGCTACTATTGCTCACGTCTACACTACTGAGCAAAGTCGACTTCCATTCCTCGCTCAATGTGGCAACTTTTCATCTAAAGTGAGCCTGTCTCGACTTTAGTCCACAAGGACTGGAAAAAAAAGAAAAGTCTTAATGGAGCCGCAGTATAGGGTGCCAGCACTGGGACCAGATTTATAAGACCCAACATCCATTGCGAAACTTTTCCATCTGCCACTTCTGTACTTTTACGATTCTCAACACTGGACAAATCAGCGGCGGAGCAATCAAGTGGGGCCTTAGGTGGGGCCTTAGGTGGGGCCTTAGGTGTGTCCTGTTGACTCATGGCAGTGAACTCTTATCACAGTTTGGCTCTAAAGACGTTCAAAGATTATTATTTAAAAGTCCAATTAAATACTCTTATAATAGTTGGTTTATAATAGCGTTACCTATTATTATAGTCTCCATGTTTCGCCCCTTTATAGACCATCACAAGGGAAAAAAACATAGTTACAATGGACGCATCAAGTGCAGTTCGGCGATGCTACGCGTGTATGTCACATATTGCTTCTTAAAACTAATGTTAATGAATCAATGTGTTGATTTTTAAATCGCTCTTCTTTTACGCAGAAATGTGTATCGGTGTAGTTATGTCTCCTTTTTTAGTGTCTTGCTAGGAATGCACTTCAGGAAAGACAGTTAAGACAACAAAATTTTGTAAGAATGGGCAGTACATAAATACTGATGCATACTACAAGTTTTCAGGTTTTTATGGAACATTTTCTTCAGATGATCATCTTGCGAATTTTGACCCCGCATAGGTTTGTAGGTTAAAAAACACCATAGTATATTATTTTTCAGTAAGTACTTTTTCGTCGATAAAATGTTTCCATAGAGCAGATTCAAACTTATGTTGTTTTTCGCTGCAGATCGCAAGATATGAGTATGAAATATTACTTCCTTCAGCAGTATGCTTTTGCACTGAATGAATAGGATATGTATGTCGCATCTTCGTTTATAAGAAAGATATTTCCTGTGGTGGAATCAATAATCACTACTGTAAGATATTCATTGTGTGGTTTCCAAAAATTATATCTGTTACTTGGGATCCAGTTACTTATCCTGCTCTCCATTACTGAATTTAAAATGGCTTTTAGCAGCATAGGCAAATCCATCTTTTTGGAAGTTAATTTCCGGCCCCTTTGCAAGGTGCTGTGCTCAGTAAAACATTTCACATCTGTCCACAGCCGTGTGCTGATTAACGCACAGTACGTAATAATGTCAGCGATGTGATGGACATCGTGAAATTATGTTATTAATAATGGTTGGATAACATTACATTTACTTCGATGTCAACATGAGAAGCTGTCCTGATCTTCCACCAGTTATTTTAGTTTTAATATTGATGTTGGCGCGTAAGCAGTTAAATTGCCACCAACTGCAATATTCTGCTTTCCTATCTTATGTAAGTTTGAATTCTGAGGACCCATATTCAGCCGGATAATATGAAGGTATATTTATGATCTATTTCCGCACCGAGTTTAATACGCCTAGCTCCACTGATTGATTAAAAATGGTCACAAAGGTAAAACTATGTAGACCCTGACGATTTAGTCTTTAATTTCTACAAAAATTAATGTATGAAAATTTGTAGGCCTGTATTTTTTAAAGGGTCTGTTAATACACGTTGTATCAGGATCCTAAATTACGTGGCCATGGTGTCGCTTCCATGTTAATCGTTCGTGCTTCTGCTGTCTGCAGGAAATTGGAATATATACTGTATATATATATATATATATATGTATTTACATTTTTGATAATGGCATATTGGTCATTCTCACATGATCATGTGAGAAATGAAGAAATATTACTTAGAGTCAAGGAGCAGAGGAATACCCTGCATTAAATAAGTAAAAGGAAGGCTAACTGGGATTGTCACTTTTGGGTAGAAACTGCCTTCTACGACGGGTTATTGAAGGAAAGATAAAATGGGGGATAGAAGTGACAGCAAGACGAGGAAGAAGACGTAGGAAGCTACTGGATGAACTTAAGGAAAGGAAACGATACTCTCATTTGAAGAAGGAAACTCTAGATCGAACTATGTGGAGAGCTCGCTTGGGAAGAGCCTTTGCACCTGGCCTAAGACAGACTACTAAATGAATGAATGTCGGTCTGTTGGTTCGAAAGCGAAATTGGAGAACCCAAGAAATGTAAACGGATTCAAAGATGGCATGGCGACATCATAACGTGCTTTATTTATTAATTAAAGGAAATTATCTAAAATAATATCAATGTTATTTCCGAAAACTTAGCTTAAAGACGTATGGATCGAAGTCACCTACAGTTTGGCGGGAAAGAGCGTCGTCACTTAACTGATTTCCAAGCTGTCCAGCCGTTAGCATTTCCAGAAGACTGAAAAGTTTCGTTGAATTCAGCGTACTGAACTCAGTCTTTTTATGCGGCAAACTTGGTGAAAGCTTTTCCCCAGGTTTTTAGTTTCGTGAAGAAAAGTACGAGACTGCTATTTGGAAGATAGGCGTCTGAGAGTAAGTCTACGTTAGGCGGTGGCGTTACTGAGATCGCAAATTGTTTCTGTCATTCATCACTTGATCCATATTTATTTTTAATAATAATTGGACTTTACTGTTGAAATATTGTAGACGTGTTTTAGGAAAAACGTGTATAGACATTTCTCACTTCCCGTTTTCTATTTGTTTTTTGTTAGTTTTTTTAATTATCTGTTTGTGTGTCCGAAAATAAATAATTATATCAATTCATATGTGCAACCTTTCGGAGATTCAGTAAATGTAGTTGGTGTTTTTTATCTTACCTGTCACGTACGTTTTCTATCATGCCAGAAATGTAGGCACCTTAATTTTCTTATTGGATATACCTTTATATTCTTAAAGGTGTATTGCAATTTTTGGTTAAGAATTTGGCATGCTCAAATTTAACATGGCTTCGTATGTGCAAATAACCTTTTATAATCTCTTATATTGACCAGTAGAAAGGAGAATCTATATCTATCTATCTATCTATCTGTCTGTCTGTCTGTCTGTCTGTCTGTCTGTCTGTCTGTCTGTCTGTCTGTCCGTCCGTCCGTCCGTCTGTATCTATATATCTATATCTATCTATCTATCTATCTTTATCTATATTTATCTATCTATCTATATCTATCTATCTATCTATCTATCTATCTATGTATATCTATCTATCTATATCTATCTATCTGTCCTGTCCTGTCCTGTCCTGTCCTGTCCTCTCTGTACAGTACACAGAGTAACAACATAGAAATCCGTCACTTAATTCGCGTGTTTGTAAGGCGTGTAACTAATTGTATGCTTTGTGAGTGAATCATCTAATGCCCATTCCT
>Ga0131853_10006213_pt1 | contig 21583 bp, 18 predicted proteins | sample TergutLab28metaG_FD_92764 | JGI IMG/M metagenome (GOLD analysis project Ga0131853, IMG submission 92764) | Labiotermes labralis P1 segment gut microbial communities from Petit-Saut dam, French Guiana - Lab288 P1 (version 2) (version 2) | ecosystem: Host-associated > Arthropoda: Insects >... | reverse complement strand
TTCATCACATCGTATGCAGATTTGAACGGATATTTTTCGCCAACAATTGGCGCAAACCATGTGCATGGCCAGGTGTAGTTTGTGCGTTTCCATAGTTTGTCGGTTACTTCGTCTGGTAGTTTTACCGTGTAGCCTTCAACCAGCTGCATAACAGGGCCAAGGCCTTTTACAAGGTTTAGGCGCATCATGGTAACGGGCATTTCACATTCTGTTGCCCAACGGGACGAGAACCCGCCGCCGCGGAAGTATCCGTTATCTGCCGGGCACCATTCCACCGCTTTTAGCATGGCTTCTTGGTCTGCCTCGGTTACTTCGTACCATGGCTTAATTTTTCCGCCTGCTACGCCGCTTCCATCCAGGCAAGCCGCGCCAGAATTTATTAAGTGAATAAACCCGTCAGAATTTTTTGCCGCGCCGGTTAATTCATAACCGGTTGCTTTTTTCACAGCATCCGGGCTCCAGTAGGTGCGGACGTCTGCGAAAATTTGGGCGGTATTTGTCAAATGCTTACCAAATAGCATACATACAGCGTTTAGCACGTCGTTTTCTGTTGCCAAAACATATGGTTCGCGCGCACCGTTCCAGTCGAAAGATGTGTTTAGCATACTTTCAGCAAAGTCGCCATTCGGGTAAAAATCTGTCCATTGACGCTGCCCTTGGAAGCCTGCGGCGATGGCGTTGTGGCCAAGCGCTTCTTCTTCGCAGCCTGCGGGCAGCTTGTCGTTGCCGTTCATCAAATCTTTGATGACACACATCATTTTTACGCAGAACTCCCACTCTTCGTCTTTCTTCTCGCGGGATTTTACAACGTCTTCGCGGTTGGTATCTATGCCCTCTTTGCAATGTTTCTTTGTCCAGGCAAGTGCTTTTTCGTATTCGGCTTTGTCGTAAATGCCCTCTGCCATGCGGCGGATTAATTCTGTTTCGTCAACAGATTCTACGCGCATTCCCAGATATTCTTCTATGAAAGCAGAGTCTATAACAGAGCCGCCGATTCCCATACATATCGAACCGATTTGTAGGTACGATTTGCCGCGCAAACTTGCCGCCGCCACTGCCGCACGGCCAAAACGCAGCAATTTTTCCACTACATCTGCGGGGATGTCGGTTGCATCGGCATCTTGAACTTCCTTGCCGTATATGCCAAACGCGGGCAGCCCCTTTTGCGCATGGCTTGCCAAAACTGCCGCAAGGTACACAGCACCCGGGCGTTCTGTGCCGTTAAAGCCCCACACGCCTTTAATTGTCATGTTGTCTTGGTCCATTGTTTCCGTGCCATAACACCAGCATGGCGTTACGGTTAGGGTAATGTCCACGCCCGCTTTGCGGAATTTATCCGCACATGCGGCGGCTTCCGGCACACGGCCAATTGTGCTGTCGGCGATAATTACCTTTACAGGTTCGCCGTTCGAGTATTTTAGGTTTTGCTCAAACAATTTTGCGGCGGCTTTCGCCATGTTCATAGTTTGCTCTTCCAAAGAACCTCTTACGTCCAACACGCCCTTGCGCGCATCAATTGTTGGGCGAATGCCGATTACCGGGTAGTCGCCTACCAGTCTGTTTTTTGCCATTTGATTGTCTCCTTTTCTATTTGAATGGGGCTCTGCCCCAAACCCTCTACGTGAGCTTTGCTCACTGGCCGGGCGGCCTTGCGCTTTGCGCAACCGGCTTCGCCGGGGTTTGCCCCGCCGTTTCGGAATGCAGGTTGCCTTGCAACCGACCCTGGGAATAAATCCCTGCTACACTTCCTCTCAGAAGTTTTGCGTTGCAAAACTGCACTTCGTGCACCCGACTTCTTTCGGGTTCATTGTTGATGCCCTTGGCATCAACTCCGGGAAGCGGCGGAGCCGCTTTTTCATTATATTTAGATTGTACTATGTGGTTTTTGGTGCGAGGTGAGCCTACAGAAAATGCTTATACACTTCATTACAAATCCAAGATTGATTTCGATTTCTTTGTATTGTTTTCATCAAGCAACTTTTTAATTACTATGATAAACTCTTTGGCAAAATCAAGCATTTTCCCGGTCGGGTTTGCGAAAATTAAAGGATTGCATGCACATAGATTCTCAACTGCCTGTCCGAATATAACCTTATTTAGTGCATACACGCACGTTTTTCCTTGTGCAATATTAACATGGCCGGGGCAACCGGCTTTTCTGTAGTTCTCGTGAAAAAACTGTTTCATATCGTCAGACAAATACAAGCTCAGTTTATCAAACATCTCATCCGAAACCCTTTTGAAAAACACAATCTGCCACACATCTTTATAGAATTTAATGCTACAAATGCGCTTACCTTTGTTGTTGACATTGTACTTGTCATTGTATGCCCATGACACACTTAGTTTGTTTGATTTTACAAATTCGTAAAGATGTAATGCGTTTTGCAAATTTTCGCCGTCAAGCAGCTCATTTGCTAAAACATCATATTTTACACTTGGTTTGTAAGGCATTTTGATTTTCTCTCCTGTCCAAAATACAAATTTCCTGCGCTTGTATCACAAACAAAGATGCCTTGTTATTTCACTACACCTTTACCCAAAATAACATTCGCATACAACGCCCCTTCGGACGTAGCAATTACGGCATACGCATTTTTTGCGCGTTCGTAAAAGGCAAAGCGGTCGATGTTGGCTATTTTTGCCTGTGGGTCATGCTTTGCAATTATTTGGCGGTACGTGTCCCAGATGGTTGGGGTTGGGTCACCCTGTACAACTTCCATTAATGTAACGGGGTGCGAGACATAAGTATCTAGCGGGAACAGTGCGAGAATATCGTCCAAAAGGGGTGGAACATCCAACCCGTCTGCACGTATTAGCTGCTGCGCACAAGATGCGCTTGGGAAATTACCGTCGGCAATAACAATTTCGTCGCCATGGCCCATTTCCATCAGAATTTTTACCAATTCCGGTGATAAACTTTTTGGGATACCTTTTAACATTTGTCCCTCCGTGATGTATATTTTGGCGAATACGCAGAACTAAAAACAAGTCCTTCCCTGCCATATAGCTAGTATAGTTTACGCATTTTGGAGTGTCAAGGAAATTTCGCATCAAATTCATCCAGTTTACTTGCAGGAATTTCCATATCCAAAAACGTTCGTGAAGAGAATTATTGGCTAATAATAATCGTGACATTTGTAACTACTCTGCTTCCAAAGATTCTGCTATCCTAAATTTAGGTTACACGGCGCATCGCCCAAAAAGAAAGGGAAAAAATTATGAGAAAACTTTTTTCAATCCTATTAGCACTGGCACTTCTAATCACAGTGATTCCAACTGCTATATTTGCACACGCAGAAATAAACAGCGCAGCAGAGGAGCATATCCTAAACCAACTTAGCCGCGCACGCATTCCCAATGCCGCAATCGCCGTAATGCAAGATGGCGAAACCGCGTATATCTTCAAAAATAGCACACATGATACATTGTTTCAAATCGGCTCAATTTCAAAATCGTTTACCGGGTTTGGCGTGCTACTCTTAGAAGATATGGGCCTGCTTTCTGTATATGACCCTGTGAATAGGCACTTGCCTTGGTTTGAGGCGCGTTATAACGGTGCGGTTGTGCCGCATGGGGATATCACCATATACAACCTTCTACAACATACAAGCGGCCTTACCAGTGATGAAAGGCGTTTCCCATCAGCCTTTACCGAAACGGCAGATGAGCTGATTGCACAATTTGCAAGGATAGAACTTGCGTTTTACCCATCCGTACGGCATGTATACGGCAATGTCAACTATGTCATTTTAGGGCTTTTGATTGAAGCCGTTAGCGGACAAAGCTATGACGCATTTATGACCCAGCAAGTTTTACACCCCCTGGGGCTATACAACACTTTTACAAATATACAACGTGCATACGAAACAGGGCTAGTAATCGGCGGGAACAGATTGAGATTTTTGCAAGCGGTAGCGTGGAATCCGCCTATTAACCCCATTACAATACCAACAGGGTATATATATTCCGATGTAACAGATATGGCACGTTGGGCTGGCATACATCTTGGTACAGTGGATATTTCAGAGCAGTTTGCGCGCGTTGTGCAAAGGTCACATGGCAATATCGGTGCTATGAACTTTTTTGCACACGGGAATTATTTCTATACGGCAGGATGGAATGTGACGGATGAAGGAGACCGTGTGCGGCATAATGGCTCAACGCCCGGTTATTCCGCTTCGCTTAGAATATATCCGCATACCAATACAGCCGTCGTGGTTCTTGGCAATTTAACGGATGGGGTTGTGCCTTTTGGCGCTCTTGTTTCAGATACGATCGCGGGCGAGCCTTTTAGGAGTGTAGGCATGGGTTTTAACACAATCCTTGATATATTTCTTACCGCTTTAACGATTTCGGGTATTGTTTATGCTGGCTTGTTGATTCGGCTTTTTGTTAAGCTAAGGAAAAGGCTTCGTAGTGGGGCGGTGATAAAAGGGAGCTTCACGTCCAAAAATATCAAATGGCTTTTTGACCCAATTTGGGCCATTTCAGGATTGGTTGCTATTTATGTTATCCCATCAATGTATGGTAATACGTCATATCAATTTGCTGCATTGTTTAGTCCTGCAAGTTTGGCCACTGCGGCTGTTGCTACATGGGTAGGGGTGGTATATTCGTTATGCGCTTTATGGGTTAAAATTTTCGCGAACCCACGCACCCTATAGACTTTCACCAAAATCTTTTGTAAACTGCGCGGCTAAAACTTCCGGCCAATTTCCTATTGGCTTTAGCCGTCCAAAGAAAAACCGCAATACTTTTGGCTCTTCCACAAATTCTAACCCGCCAATTAAATGGCGGTTATTAAATAACCATGTTAAGCGATCTGCCGTAAATTTAATTTGCGACAATGTAAATACCCGCTTAGGCAACGCAAGGCGTACCAGTTCCATTTTCGCCAAATGGTCGCTGCCGTCTGCGTTGCGCGTTTCACTCATCGTACCTCTTTCCATGCCCCTTATGCCACCAGCGATAAATAACGCCGCTACCAGCGCACCGGCCGGGTATTGTTCCTGCGGGATGTGAGCGTTAAATGCTTTTGCGTCTATGTGGCAGCCAAGCCCACCCGGCGGGGTTACTACCGGTATATTTTTTGCCAGCAATTCGTTGCACAAGGCTTCGACAAAAACAGGTGTTTGGCTTATTATTTCCATGTCAAGTGTCTCGTAAAGGCCAACGACCAGCGCCTCCATTTCACGCACAGACATGCCACCGTACGTTAAAAAACCTTCAAATAGCGGTACAAGCTCCCGCATTTTTAGGAACAAGCTATCGTCGGAAACAAGAATTGCGCCGCCTTTTGCAGAGCCTAGCTTGCGTGCGGAAAAATAAACAATGTCCATAAACGAGGCAATTTCCCGAATTATTTCTTTTATATCGACATCTTTATATTTGGGGTCGCGCACTTTTATAAAATACAAATTATCCGCAAGAAGGCTTGCATCGTAGACCACAGGTATGCCATTTTCGCGGCAAATACGTGAAACTTCGCGCATATTGTCCATGGACACCGGTTGGCCGCCAACAAGGTTGGTTCCCGCTTCTATCCGCATAAAAGAAATTTTTTCGCGGCCATGGCGCGTTATGGATTCCTTTAATTTTTCGATGTTAACGTCACCTTTAAACGGTAGGTCACTCTCCGTTTTTGTACCTTCTTCGCCAATAAGCTCTTCAACCAAGCCGCCTAAAATTGTGATGTGCGCGCGGGTGGTGGTAAAGTGGTAATTCATTAACGCGACAGAACCCGGCGTTACCAAAGCGCGAGCAATAATGTGTTCGCAGGCACGGCCTTGGTGCGCGGGCAAAAAATGCTTCATTTTGAAAATGTCCTCTAATGCGGCTTCTAAACGATAGAACGTTTCCGACCCGGCATAGCTATCGTCGGCCTGCATCATAGCCGCGTATTGCTTTTCGCTCATGGCGTTAACGCCGCTGTCTGTAAGCATGTCTAAAAAAACATCGCGGCTTTTTAATAAAAATGTGTTAAATCCGGCATCTTGGATACACTCCAGCCGTTTGTCCAAAGGCAGCAGGTTTAATTTTTGCACCATACGGACTTTGTGCATTTCTAGGGGAATATGCTCCCCCGACAGGAATTTCACCATGGGGTTTTGCTCCTTTAATTTTTTGTCTCGGGAAACAAAAAGTCCCCGAGCAAGTAGAACTTGCCCAGGGACGAGATTTTAGTATAAACTCCCGCGGTACCACCCTGATTGCGGTCTATTGTAAAATAGCCGCCACTTGTTGGAATCAAATAATTCCTGCCCGTTTTACGGTAGGCCTCCGTATGCTCCTAATAAGTATAACTTTTCAGAGCATCAGCTCGGGAGTGTATTTACATATCCGCCAGCACCTGCTTTCACCAACCGCAGTATCTCTAGTTGCCATATAACAATATGACATGCTGATTTAAGACATCTTTCTCTCCGTCATCGCATTTGAAGATAGAGTCTAGCATAACTTTTTGTAGGTGTCAAATACATAGCAAACGAATAATTAGTTTGCTATAACATACCCCGCCTCTTTAACCGGTGCAGCATCAAGCTCCGCCTTTTTTGTTTCATACCCCGGTCGCCCAAACATAGCGTATGTGGCATTTTTGCCTTCTTCTACGCCGGGCTGGTCAAAGGCGTCGATATTCAACAGCTCACCCGCATATGCCGTTGCCACTTCAAAGAAGTACAATAACTGCCCCAACGTTTGAGCCGTTACTTTTGGCAATGTGAGTGTCATATTCAACCGTTTGGCTTTTGTAAGCGCGTATTCCGTTGCATTTTGCATGGTTTGAATCAGCTCGTTATGTGTCACACCGCCCAAAAAGCCAAGGCTGGGCATATCGCCATAAATTTTTGGAATCGTTATTGTTTCGCGGTATTCGTCCACGCCAATAAACACGACAATTTTGTCGTACGGCCCTTCTGCATAAAGCTGTACCTGCGAATGCTGGTCTGTCGCGCCCAGGGCTTTTACAGGGGTTTGCCCGGCATTAACCACGTTTCCGTTAACGTCAAATTGCTTGCCCAGTGATTCTGCCCAAAGCTGCGCATACCAGTCGGCAATATATTTTAGCGAGTCCGCATAGGGCATCATTACAGAAATATTTTTGCCGGTAGTCATGCCGATATAATGCAGCACCGCATACATATGTGCCGCATTTTTGTAGATATCTTCCGGCTCGCACATTTTGTCCATTTGCGCCGCGCCTTCAAGAAGCCCGGCAATATCTATCCCGCAAAATGCCGCCGGTAAAAGCCCAACCGGCGTAAGCTCGGAAAAACGCCCGCCCACCGCACTTGGGATGATGAAATATTTGTATCCTTCTGCCTTGGCAATGGTTACAAGATTACCCGAAACAGCATCTGTCGTACATACAATGAGCTTGCAGGCGGCTTCTTTACCTATTTTTTCTTCCAACAATTGTTTAATAATCATAAACTGGCTCATCGTCTCGGATGTGCTGCCGGACTTGGAAATCACATTAAATAAGCAGCGCGAAGGGTCTATGGTTTGGAGCAGATAAACCAGCCTTTCTGGGTCTACATTATCTACTACATACAGCTTGGGGAAGCCGCCACGCTTATCCCGCGGCAGTTCGTTGTAATATGGGTGGTTTAGGGCTTGCTGCACGGCAATGGGCCCAAGCGCACTGCCGCCAATTCCCAATACCACAAATGCATCGATATGGTCTTTCCACTTGCTTACATATGCGTTTATTTCCTGCACTACTTCGTCTTGGTTGTATGGCAGGTCGCGCCACGCCATTTTACCGGCCTTGCGTTTTTCCGACATTGCCTTATTTGCAGCCGCAATTTGGGGGGCGAGTTTTTCGATAGCATCCTTACTAATTCCCTCACCGCCAATCATGTGTTGCATCATGTTATTGTAATCCATGCGAATGTTCATAATTCATTCCTTTCAGTCGGGCAAAGCCCTTCTCGCAAGCTTTGCTTGCTGGCCAGGTGGCCCGATGCTATCGCATCGCCAGCTTCGCTGGTGTATACCTCCCTGCGGAAGGCAATAATAATTTGATGAAAAAAGGCAGTTCACCTTTTTTCACATTTCACCTTCCTACATTTTTATTTGTCTTGCAATTATATCATGCTTTGAAGGCAACACGATATAAATTTTTGAATACTTAGCAAGAAAACCGGACAAAGTACATTAAAAGGGGTTTTTACGATGATTAAATGGATGTTGTTTCTCATTCTTACCTTCAGCATATCGGGAATTGCCGCTACAAACTTAGAAGCACAGGAACACCGGTTAGACGAGCATATCGCACAGGAATTTGGCATGCCGTTTGCCCTAAATTACTTGGAAGCATCTCGGGTTCATGACGAAATGTGGGTATTATTCCCTCGTTCTCAGGAAGGTGAGCTTGTGTATCCTACGTACTATGGCGGGCATTTTTTTTGCGACAAAGGCGGTTTTGTTTTTAAAGTAGTTGGCTCTCTGATGGCAGAGGCGCAAACCGGCGTTTTTGCCGAACTGTTAAAAAAAGACAGTGTGGAAGTGCGGGCAGTTGAATTTTCTCACCTAGACCTTATTTCCACATTAAATGCAATTTGCCATTTTGTTTCAGATAATCCGGATAATGAGCTAAAAATCGCGACCTGGGGGCTCGATACGCCGGGTAATATCGTTGTCGTACAAATGCAAAAATTAAACGAAGAAACGGAAGCTGCATTTAAGCGGGATGTTATTGATTCACCTATGGTGACGCTGGAAGAAGGAGGCCCGGTAAAAACACTTGTACCCCAAGAGAATGAAGAACCCGACTTTCCGGCAACTCAAGAGGTGGTTCTGACTGATTCTGACAAGACATCACACTTGCAGCCAGGTGGACGTATATATATCAACAATTTCGGATTTTCTGCGGGATACCCAGCCGAAAGAAAACCAGAAACAGGTTTTGTAACTGCGCTCCACGGCCTTCCTCTTGAAGAACAGGAGGTTCGGCTGGGTTCCCAAAGCGGCCCCGTAATCGGGGATGTAACAGGCCCAATCCACAATGGAGGCTCTGCAGATGGGGCATTTATCGCAATGCATCAATCTTTATTTGACCGCACGGTTGATAACAGAACACTGCTTCACAGTGATATGCGCCCTGCTCATGGGATGATACTCACCTCAGTAAGTACCCCGCCAGATAATGTTACGCGTACGCAAAGAAATGTAGTCGTGACAAATTCTAATTTTAGGGCAGATTTAGGGGGAGGGCTGGTGCTTACAGATATGATACAAACAACAGGCCATGCCCTTTATGGTGAAAGCGGAGGCATTGTTTTTAGGCCAATAGGCAGTGATGCGCAGGTAAAAGGTGTAATTGTTGGCTCTGACGGCGATTCGGTCACGGGCGATAATATGTTTTTTTCCTGGTCGGAAACAATAAATCGCGAAATTAATGTAACACAACCCTAGAGCCTATTCCTATTTTGTCATTGTGGCCCGCATTTTGTCGTGATACAATATTCAGGACATAACATTGCAATATGCGGAAAGGTGGAGCACAATGAACGAAATCAAATGCCCAAAATGCAACGAAGTTTTCCAGGTAGACGAATCGGGGTTTGCAGATATTGTAAGGCAGGTTCGAGACAGCGAGTTTGAAAAAGCCCTGCGCGAGCGGGAATCACTACTAGAAGCCGACAAAAAAAACGCTGTAAAACTTGCCGAGGTTAATACCGCACATGCCTTACAAGCGGAATCGGCTAAAAAAGATGCTAAAATTGTAGAATTACAAGCAAAAATTGAAGCATCTGAAACAGAAAAGAAACTAGCCGTTAGCGAGGCCTTAACTAAAATCGAAAAAGAGCGTGACTCCCTTAAAGTCGAACTTAACAAAAAAGATGATGAGATAAAACTCACCGAGGCCAATATCAAAAGCAGCTTACAGGGCGATATCGCCAAAAAAGACACCGAACTTGTTGAACTTAGGACTAAAATGCAAGCCCAAGGTACCGAAAAACTGCTTGCCATCTCCGAAGCCGTTAATAAAGTAGAGAAAGAGCGGGATGCGTTAGCAAGCGAACTAAAGGCAAAAGACGCCGAGAAGCTGCTTTTTGAAGCCAATCTTAAAGACAAGCACATGGCAGAGCTAAAAACCAAGGACGAGATGATTGATTATTATAAGGATATGAAAACCAAACTCTCGACAAAAATGCTTGGCGAAACCCTCGAACAACACTGCGAAACACAGTTCAATCAAATCCGCGCAACAGCCTTCCCCACCGCGTATTTCGAGAAAGATAATGATGCTGCAACAGGTAGCAAAGGGGACTATATTTACCGCGAAACCGATGATAGCGGAAACGAAATCATTTCAATTATGTTTGAAATGAAAAACGAAGGCGACGAGACAGCCACAAAGAAAAAGAACGAGGATTTTCTAAAAGAACTCGACAAAGACCGCACCCAAAAAGGCTGCGAATATGCCGTACTCGTATCATTGCTTGAATCTGAAAGCGAACTCTACAATTCTGGCATTGTAGATAAATCGTACAGATATCAAAAAATGTATGTAATCCGCCCGCAATTCTTTATTCCTATGATAACGGTATTGCGGAATGCTGCACTAAACTCGCTTCAATATAAATCCGAACTTGCACTTGTACGCAACCAGCACATAGACATCACAAATTTTGAAGATGATGTAAAAGGTGTTGTTGCCGGGTTTGAACGCAATTATAGGATAGCAAGTGACAAGTTTGATACCGCAATCAAAGAAATTGACAATGCCATTAAACGGCTGCAAAACACAAAAGATGCACTATTAGCATCCGACAATCAATTGCGCCTGGCAAGCAATAAACTTGAAGATTTATCCGTCAAGCGCCTAACACGCAATAATCCGACTATGAAAGCGAAGTTTGAAGAACTTAAAGAGTAGACAACACGGCAAGAGGGCATATTTTATCATAATATTATCATTATTTCGCACAAAAAAAAGTGCATATTTTATCATTATTTGGACAAAATTTGGATAGAATTTCGCCAAAGGGAAAAGCGAGGCTGTCTGATTAACGAAAAGAAGTCGAGAAGGCGTTGAGCCAATCTCGACTTTTGTTGTAAATCTAGGGTGTGTTCGATAATTCGCTTGCACTGGATTTTCAGGCAAATTTTTTGCTAGACTAGGAGCTAAAAGCCGCACATACCCAAAGGTATGTAAGGTTTTTTGCGACAACGTATAGTGAGAAAGTTGTCGAAAAGACGGTGTAATGGAATTATCGAACACACCCGTTATTACTGTGCAATAAAAGCAAAACCAACCGCGCCTGGCCCCGTATGGGTGCCAATGACTGCGCCTATGGTACTGTCTACTATTTCACAGCCTTCCGTCAGGCTTTCTAGGTTTTGTTTCAAATTTTGCATATCTTCAGGTGCCGCGGCATGGGCAAACACCATTCCGTACTGTTTGTCAATTTCATGCTTTTTTATAACTTCTTCTAATTTTTTGCAGGCGGCATTTTTGCCTCTGGCCTTATCCATGCTTTTTACCGCGCCGTCTTTGACGGTTATAATGGGATAGATGTTCATTACACCGCCTACAAAGCCTGCAGCAGCGGAAACTCTACCGCCGCGCACCAAAAACTTAAGCGATGGTATATAAGCAGCCAGCATCACTTTTTCTCTAAGTTCTTCAAGCTTTTTTACAATTTCTTTCGCGCTCTTGCCTTCATCCCGCATTTTTATTGCAATTCTAACCAAAAGACCCGACCCCATTGTCGCATTTTTGGAGTCTACAGGATAAACACCCGAAACCTCACACGATGCAATATGTGCCGACTGGTATGTTCCGCTTAAAGCAGACGAAAGGTGAATAGCAACAACCTCGCTGCCATCTTTAGTCGCTTCTTTATAGACTTCTTCGAGTTCAAACGGTGTAAGCTGTGTTGTCATGGGTGTAGTTTTGGATTCCGAAAGCATTTGGTAAAATTTTGCTGCAGATAAATCAATATCTTGGCGATAAATTTTGTCGTCAAATGTGATATTCATGGGTATTATTGTGACATTGTGCCTTTTTGCCTCTTCCGGGCTTAAATCGCAGGAACTATCGGCGTAAAGTTTAACGTTTATACTATTTTTTGCTGCTTCCTTTTCGCTGTAAAATTCCTCTAGTTTTTTTGTCGCTTCCATAAGAACCTCCGCCTCTTTATTTGTCATACTTTTTAATATTTCTGCCGCGGCTTTCCGGTGAAATTCCATGCACCGCTCTATTGCCAACTTCCCTTTATCGGTAAGCAAGACACGAACACTGCGCTGATCCTTTTCATCGCGTCTTCTTATCAGATAACCTTTTTTTACAAGTAAATCTACCGATGCTGTAAACGTCCCCGGCGTGACCCGCAGTGCCGCCGCAATTTTTGAAGCAGCAGCAGGTATGTCGTCTTTCATCATCCGCTGTACAGCCTTTAATGAAATCATCTCCTTAAAAGAGATATCGTCCGGCACTCCCCTTACCCAAATTTCTTCAAGCTTCAGGATACTATGGAGCGTTTCGGAAAGAAACAGCGTTAGCTCTTTATGAACCCCGCTAATATACACAACACTCCTCCTGTCTATAGCAATTTTTTGTCTATGTGTGCAAGCAGTCTACCACATTTTATTTTGAGTGTCAAAATAAAATCATTTAATGTCGCAGCCGCTCCACTTCTTCATCCACTACATTTTTGTCTAAACGTTCATACAATATTTGCGGCTCAGGAATTAAAAAACCGGCAGGAATATTTTTTACTGCCCAGCTATTTTCTATCGCAAGCCAATTATTTATTTTTGAAGATGAAAAAGGCAAAAACGGCTCAAGCAAAACCGACAAGTTGGCAATCATTTGAACGCAGTTATAAATCGTTTCCTTACAGCTTGTTATATCTGTATTTCTGGCTTCCCACGGCTTTTCTGTGTCAAAATATTTATTCCCGTACCGTACAAACTCAAACACAGAATTAAGGGCCTCTTTTAAACTACCCCGCTCTATCAATGCCCCAGTAGTTTGATACAGCTTGGTTATTTGGGCATTAATTTCTAAGTTCAACTTGCCTTCCGGCACAACAGCATCGAAATATTTGTAAACAAAAGCCAGGGTGCGATTAACAAAATTGCCCCATGCCCCAAGCAATTCACCGTTATGGCTGTTAATAAATTCTCTCCATGTAAAATCGGTATCGCGTTTTTCCGGGCCGTTTGACAACATAAAATAGCGAATTGAATCGGGGTGATACCTGTCCACAATATCCTTAACCCATATTGCCCAATTCAAACTTGTAGAAATTTTGCGCCCTTCAAGTGTCAGATATTCGCTTGAAATAATATCATCAGGCAATTTCCACTTACCGCCATTTGCCAGCATAAGTGACGGCAAAATAATGGTGTGAAAAGGAATATTGTCCTTACCGTGTACATAATAATGCCTGCTATCTTCGCCATATAAGTCCTCATGGCTTTTGCCGCGCTGTTTGGCAACATATTCGCTCATGGACAAATAACCTAAAACATTCTCTGCCCAAATATAGATTTTTTTATCGGCATATCCTTCCTTCGGCACATCCACTCCCCAATCAATGCCCCTTGTTACTGCACGGTCACGCAAGCCTTCACTAATATAACGCTGTGTAAACGCAGTTGCGTTTTTGCGCCAATGCGGACGGGCATTAAGAAAATTGACAAGTTCATTTTCCAACTTAGATATGGCAATAAATAAATGCCGGGTTGGGCGAAATTCTGGCGTATTTTTACATATGGAGCATTGTGGTTCTAAAAGGTTTTCCGGCTCTAATACATTTCCGCAAGCATCACATTGGTCGCCGCGGGCTTGTTCGTTACAATCGGGGCATTTTCCAATAACAAACCGGTCTGCAAGGGCCGTATTACAATTTTCGCAAAATGCCTGCGGGGCTTCTTTCTCGTAAATATAGCCCCCTTCATACATTTTCTTGTGAAACGTCTGGACAAATTCGATATGTTCGTCAGACGATGTTTTTCCATAACGGTCATAACTAAAGCCCAGTTTTTCAAAACATTCACAAAATTCGGCATGGTAATAGTCGCTTACTTCCCGTGGAGATTTATTTTCCTGCTTTGCTCTAATTGCAACAGGCGAACCGTGGCAATCGCTACCGGAAACAAAATAAACATCATCACCTTTTGCCCGGTAATATCTAGCGATAGGGTCGGCAGATAATAATCCTGCAAGATGCCCAATGTGTAAAGGGCCATTGGCATATGGCCATGCACTGCATACTAAAATTTTCATAAAAAATTGCCTCCTCGTTTTTATATTGCGAAAACAAAAATGCCCTCCTCTCCGAAAACATAGTTTTCAGGGACGAGAGCGTATGTAGAAATACGGCTTCGTGATACCACCCTAAATTTATCCACACCTCACGATGTGAACCTCATTTGCTACGGGCAGAACCAGTCTGCCGATAGCATAACGCTGTTACGGGCGTACCCGTCGCAGCCTTGGGAATCAATTCCTTCGGTGCGCGGCTCCAAGACCATGTTCGGCGGTTACATATAGCAAACGACTTTCAGAAGCGTGAATTTCGCCACGCTTTAAATTATCGTTTGCTATTGCTTTACCCATTCTCAGCAGGTGCAGGGTTCTCTGTAAAAGTGTAGCCACTTACTCTCCTCTTCATTGCCTTTGACTAGGGCGTGTTCCCACTAACGAAAAATCAGGCTCGCAAATCTGTATATTCTTATAGTGGGAACACGCCCTATTTCAGAATTGTAATAGAATTTGGCCGACAAATCAAGACCGTCATATTATTATCCCCATGGTTTTGAAAATATAGATAAACACCGTAAGCGAAAACGCGGAAAGCAACGTAGTTAACACAATAATTGTCGAGGATGTATATCCGTCGCCGCCCAATTGCAACGCCATGGCATACCCGGCAACGGCAGACGGAACACCGGCCATGACCATAAGCACAGTTAACTCGTCGCCGCGGAAGCCCAGGGCATACGCAAGCAAAGTACAAATAATCGGCAAAATGATAAGCTTTAACACAGTTGCCAATACCGAAAATTTGAATTTTACATCAAAGCCTTTAAAAGATATGTTGCCGCCAAGGCAGATTAAAGCAAAAGGAGTCGTAAGGGCGACAATAAAACCAATAGACCTTTCAGCCGCTATAGGGATGCGAATTCCGCTCACAGATATTATGGCACCAATTGCAACGGCTATTATAATCGGATTTTTGGCGATTGCCATAAACAAAGTTTTAACATTCAGTTTTTTAATATGGGGCGAATGCACGGTTAAAACCACCGTAGAAAAAATGTTGTAAATAGGTACGACAAAAGCCAATGCAATTGCGCCTATTGCCGCCCTTTCTGCCCCCAAAATACTAACCAAAAGCGGCAAGCCTATAATGGCAAAATTACTGCGGAATGCCCCCTGTGTAAACGCAGAAATTATAGATTTATCCTTGATAAAAAGGACAGCGAACAGCCACACGGCAAAAAACGATGCGATGGTAAACAACACGACAAACACAATAAATCTTAAGTCAAAAACATCGACTATGTTTACATTGTAAAGGCTCATAAACACATTGGCAGGCAGAACAAACTGGAACACAATTTTGTTACCAACGCTTAAAAACGCGCTGTCTACATATCCCTTATATTTAAGAAATGCCCCAAAAAGTATGACCATAAAAAGCGGCACGACTATGTTTAACGAAAAAATCAGATTATCCAGCATAATTTGTATCTCCTATGTCAGTTCATACTTCTAGCAATAACAAAAAACACTTCGTTGCCAAGAAACAATTTGTCTAAAGAATAACCGCGTTTTTCCGTGTATTCACAAAAAATTTTCTCGTACTTTTGATAGATTTGACATCGTGTTCCAAAGCTTTCCAGCGGCAAAGAAACTACGATTTTGGATGATTTTATACTATCAAAGAAATTAGGCAAAATACTGGGTTGCCGTTTTTCGAAACGATGGGCTTCCTTGAGGAAAAATACAACATCATATTCATCCGATGGCGGGTTTATGAGAATATCCCGGTGAAAACATCCCCCACTATATCCTTGCTCTGTAATAAAAATATTTAAAAAGTCAACCCTTGATTTATTTAAGTCATAGGCATAATATGCCGTGTCTAGGGGTAATCCCATAAACGGCAAACCCAAAGGGTGTAAGCCGCAAGCTAAATCGGCAATACTACGGACATCACCTATCCGGCTGAATAAAGCCTGATAAAACGCTGTTAGTTCTTGCCCGCGTTCTTTTGTTGATGCATGAAAGCGAAGTGCCTGCATGCTGAATTCTTTTAAGGACAGGCTACTGTTTTTCACCTGCCTAAAGTCATTAATTGCTTTTTCATAGTCTAATTCACCCAAGTACAGGGCAACAATATTGTGGATTTTCTCACGTACCCTTTTTTCTAACTCGGCTATATTGCGGCACAATGGCAGGGACATTTCAATCAGCGATTGAATCGTCTCTGCGGGAATTTCAACATCCCTATATTTCGGCATTTTAAGAATTTTTTCAGTCATTTTAGTAATTTGAGTATTGGTTATCATTATTTACGCTACACATTCCATTCAAAAATATTAACAAACCGTTGGCCGCCCTGGTATAAATCGCTCCATTCCGGCAGGCGAACCAAGCGTACAAGCCTTGCGCCCAACTTTTCGCACACACGGCGTGATGCTGTATTTGTATAATTATTAGTGATAAGCACTTTCGTCATTTTGTGGGATTTTATCACGTGCAACAGCAATTTACAAGCTTCTGCCGCGTAGTTGTTGCCGCGGTACGCCTCGTCAATGGCGTAACCAATTTGCCCGCCATAATACAGGTTATCGTTTTTGGGGCCACCGCCATAACCCATGCGAATATTTACGTCACCAATTTTTTCGTTGCCTTTACATACAGCAAAATAATAACAAGGCGCCCAATTTTTTTCGGGATTTGCCGGTTTTTTTGCTGTACAAACCAGATAAATTTCGCCATTGGTTAACTCTGGGATGTCGATAAAGCCAGTAAACTCGAAAGGCAACGCATTATAATACGCAATTTCTTTTGCAACTTTCCATTCAAATTTTAGCATCGCATAGGAAAGTCCGTCACTAAAAGTTCTATCAGATTTTTTATGCGGCGGGCGAATATCAAAATGCAGCCCTTCACGGCGCATTCCCAGCTTTTCCATCAAACGATACGAACCCACGTTTTCGGCATCGCACCGGGCAATTATCCGGTGAAGATTTAGCTCGTCGAAGCCAAATTCCAGCATTCGCTTGCCCATTTCATAGCCATAACCTTGGTTCCAGTGCTTGCAGCGCACTAACCAGCCGATTTCTGCTGTATCCAGCCCTTTATCCATTGTGCTGATTGTACAACCGCCAATCAGCTCGCCTGTTTCTTTAATTACAACGGCATATTGGTAATTTCTACATGGTGTTTCTTCTGCCAGCTTAATAGCAGTGTCAAGATATGTGCGCGTGTCCGCTTCGGAATTTGGCCCCCAAAACATGTATGTGACATTGTCGGGGTCGCTTGCGTAGCTGTGTACTGCGGCAAAATCGTCCTGCGAAAATTTCCGCAGAATTAGCCGGTCTGTTTCAAGTGTTTTCATATTCGATTCCATTCCTTTCAGTCGGGCAAAGCCCCTCTAGTTTTGCAGTGCACTGCAAAACTGGCCGGATGGCCCGATGCTATCGCATCGCCGGCTTCGCCGGTGTATACCTCCCTGCGGAAGGCACAAATATTCTTCAGAAGTTTTGCTTTGCAAAACCCGCCTTCGGCGACCGCACTTCTTTGCGGTTCCTGATGAAAGAAGCTGAAGTTCGCTTCTTTCACACTTCTCAAAATAAGAATTTGATAAGTGCTTTCTGTTCCTGCAAATCGTTCACACCGCCCGGGTTCAAATGAAACAATGCCTCATCTTCTGCCCACATGCCACCTAAATCTGCCGCCAAGTAGTCCATGGATTTTTGCAACATGTCAAACTGAGTAGGCAAATCCAAGGTTTTTAAGAGTGTGCAAATGTACTCATACAGTACAGGGGCATTTGCCTGCATGTATGCTAACTGGGCTTTGGTTTTCCCGGGTTCAAGGCCATTAAGGTCTGTGTATATCTCCATCAAATAACCACAAGTTTGCGCAATAAAAAGGCGGGAGTATATTTCATCGTCCAAAAGCCGATGTTTAAGCTTGTCCAGCGTATGCTTTGCACCAAACCGTATCCACATTTTCTGGTTGTCACTTAGCGCATTTGGCTTGCGCCAATGCGTTTTTACACCCTCTAACAATGCTTGTGCCGCACCGTTTTTGTCGTAAAGAATGGTGCAATTGAGGTGAACCAAATGAAACGCATCCGTTGGTGCGGGCAGGGTAAAGTCTGCAATGCTCAACAACATGCAATCCACCGGTATGCCGCCAACATGAAAATGAATGCCGGAAAGATTCTTTGAAATGGGTTTATCGAAAATAACCGTCAGGTCATAATCCCCGCCGGGGCGCATATTATCATGGGTGCGACCGCCGTATTCCACTATACCAACCACGCCGGGCAAATGCGATAAGTGGATCACCATTTCAGTCAAAGTGGCAAAAGTGTTGTTGTCTTTTAGCATGGGCTAGTCCTCTAATTTCCTTAGCATCCCGTCAAATTTGTCCCGCCATTCGGGGTTGGCTTTGGGCCATTTTGAGTTTGCACCATCACCGGCAAACCTAGGCACAACATGAACATGTAAATGGAACACATCTTGCTGCCCATGGTGGCCGGCATTGTGGACTAACTGTACGTTTTCTAGGCCCAGTTTATTTTTGTATAGCTCCACTACCTTTTGGGCAGTTCCCATTACCTGCAAAAACACGTCGCTTGGGATGTCCAAAACATTTACATAATGCGCTTTGGGTATAACCAGCGTGTGATATTTTGCTACCGGGTTTATGTCCAAAAATGCCAGGGTATGTTCGTCTTCGTAAACTTTCCACGAGTCAAATTCGCCGCTTGCTATTTTGCAGAAAATACAGTTTTCCATGCTAATCTCTCCTATTTAAGAAGCGTTGCCTCGCCACCTGAATGCAACCATGCTTCCATTTCCAAAACTTTAAACAGCGCGAATGTAGCAGATTTTTTAGTGTCAAAATGCCTTAGTAACCTAGGGTAAGCATCAAGCATGGCTTGCTTAACGCCTAAGTCATGGACTTCTGCTGCTTTGCCGTTTATTCTAATCCAATCTCTTGTTCCGGCTTTTAGAGCAACAATTTGAATTGCGGGATTTGCAATAAGCTGCGAATATACCTTTTTGGTATTTGCTGTTGAAAAATACAATAATCCATCATACTCCATACTATAAAAATGTGCGGAAACATCAGCCGCAAAAGTGTGCGTTCGTTAGTGGGAATACTCCTTAGTAGTATGACATCATCTGTGAAGGGTGGAAATGATGCTACTGATATTTATTAACACTGCAAGATTGGTATTTCATTATCAATCCACAATTCAATATCTTTTGCTATTTCAAATATTGTATTGTCTAAAGGTATGCTAATTCCTTGACAGCCGCCTTGGCAGGGTTCGCCCCTCTTTCTGTCACAACCATATCCTGTCGTGATTTTTTCTTGCAAGGCTAAAGGGAACTTCTCAATTACCTCCGGATACTTACTTGACTTTTTTGGCCTTACAAATATGCAATACCCGTTTTTCATGGAAATGGAAATTTGCCACACGCTTAATCCGTATATATCTGTGGGGGATAATGCTTTTTTGCTTTTGCGTATATCTGCATACGCAAAATTAATATCTCCCAGTTTTCTAATAGAGCAAGTTATTCCCATGTCCGTATAACGCCGATGTAATCTTAGGGCGAATTTCTGAACCTTTTCGGGCAAAGGGTGCAGGTAGTCCTTTAATATTTCATATGTTTCGGTAGGCTCAGCTTTCATCGGTCTGTAGTCACATAACAAAATATTATGGTCATTCCCGAATCTTCTTGTCGTTCGCAGTTCCATATTTGCAAACGATAGAGCCTTTAATCCTATAATCACGCTTGGGTTAGTAGGGTATGACACTTCTAATGGTAGTGCTTCCAAAATTTTAATGTTTTTTGAATCCAAGTCAACTTTGCTAAAAACAAATCCGCAAATAGAAAGGAACCGTAAGCATTTAATCATATTTGATTTTGTAATTTTGGACACAGTTTGCGACGACAGTTCGGTCACTAATAATGAATCACCACTTTCAGCCAATACCCCATGATAGCCTATATCGGATAATAAGCTTGATATGCCGTCCAGAAAGGGATAATCGGTCATGCTGCTTGGCTTGTTAGGTGGCGTGGCGTACAGATGTCCGTCCAACATTAGGCGGTCAAAAAATAAATATAGAAAATCCCTAAATGCAATAACCCCGGTTCTTATACCTCCTTCACTTGCAATGTTGTTAAGCACCGGATTTAGCGCATAAACCTCGGGTATGTTGGCTGGTATCAGATTTTTCATAAACGCTGCAACTTCGCTGATTGGTTTTTGCGTTACTATATGATGTGTACTCATTTCATCGCCTCTGCATAAAAAACATATTTTTCGCATGTACCACACCGTGACGGTACATAAGTGCGCCCTCTATCTTGATTATCCAATTAGTTGAAGCCATTTTATCACAACTTTGGTGCTTTTGTGGCGAAGCTATAGAAATGCGTTATTTACGCCCTTAACAGATAACATTCTAGGATGCCCTAGTTTCCATAAATAAACTTCACGATATTCTTCTCATCTGCTGCCGGGTTAAGTTCTAAAATACGCTCACGAATAGCCGCAAATGCATCTTCTTTACGAATCCCGGCGGCGATGTCAAAGACTTCACTGTCCCAAAAATTTTCCGTGGTGCAAAGCAAGGTCGCAGCCATGCCGTATGTCTTGGCTTTATCGGGTGACTTCCTTTGCTGGCCGCACATGGTGATAAACATTTTCATTTGCAGCTCTACCAGCCCTCTTTCAAAGGCAGATTTTTTGCTTTTATCAAACCCGGGGAAATGCTTAAATCCATTGCTTGGCAATATACCATTATCGCTGATGGCATCATAAATTTGCTTGGCAACGTGGCTTATTTCACCATTTTTATAGGCGTCTGCAAAAGTGTCGCCGCCGCGCCGCACGGCCAAAAAATACGGAGCCCATTCCTTTGTAATATATCCGCTTTTTTTGAAAAAGAATTTGCCGTACGCAATGTCCGTACGTTCTTCCAACACGCGCATACGCCACACCCAGGGGCTTATATCCGGGTCTGCTGCATTCCAAGAAACAGGCGTATCATAAGGCGGCGGGTCAAACCAACCCCATGGGACCGCCGCGTAAATTCCAGAATCGCCAATACTTAGTGAAAACCCCGCTTTAAGCAGGGTTTCGATAAAATCATCATAGCACCTAATCATATACCTATCTCCCGCTTGCACTCTGCAAATGCTTGAATAGCAAAATCTAATTGCTCAGTTGTATGTGCCGCAGATACCTGACACCGCACCCTAGCGCGCCCCTTTGGCACCACGGGATAAAAGAATCCTATCGCATAAACGCCTTTTTCCAGCAATTTTTCCGCCATTTTTTGTGCCAATAGCT
>Ga0131853_10006210_pt1 | contig 21590 bp, 10 predicted proteins | sample TergutLab28metaG_FD_92764 | JGI IMG/M metagenome (GOLD analysis project Ga0131853, IMG submission 92764) | Labiotermes labralis P1 segment gut microbial communities from Petit-Saut dam, French Guiana - Lab288 P1 (version 2) (version 2) | ecosystem: Host-associated > Arthropoda: Insects >... | reverse complement strand
TTTTTGTGCCTGTAACGTTGGTTTTTTGAAAGAAAAAAACAAAAAAAACCCCGGTACTGATTATTTCCAAAAAACCCCACCCCCCTTTTCACTTTTCCCCCCCCCCCCCCCACATTCTCTGCAGTGCCCTATTCTCTAAAACCCTCAATACCGTAGATGCCAGCTGAAATGTGATAGCACACGCGCAGAAACCAGATTTCGTCTTTCGGCGAAGCGGACGAGTCAATTTAAGTCGGCGGGGACGTCAGTTCAGTCGACTACTGGCAGCCGAGGTGTGCGCATCAGCGGTAGAAATGTTAGATACACCGTGTTCCGATGTCGTGTGAAGAGTACTGGCTACCCACTCCATTCGTCAGTGTCCCCCTCACTTCCCCTCCCGTGCGTCACCGTGTGCCATCACATTTAAACTGGAGTCGAACTCAGGCAGACTGCCACAACCACGCTTCTGCAAATTTTAATCTTCTGGCATTTAGACGGCACACGGGCCAACAAAACCACTGTGAAGTGAACTGCAACAAGCATTCTGCAAACGAAATGCATTCTAAACACCTCCGTAGTTGTATCGTGGCTGATTTTCGAAATAGCCTCGCAGTACCTTAACCCTTCACAACGAAGCCCCTTATTCAACGTCACAACAGTCGTCGGTTTTCCGACGTGCATTCACGCGTTTCTTACGAAACTCACAGTAACACAACCATCTCGCAATATAGCAATAAACCTACTGACTGTATAATGAATGAGGCCTCCAGTATTTACTGCGAGGCTGGAACACAAGCTCTGATATTTGCTGTACAGTGATACCTCGGCTAACGATGATAATTCGTTCCGGAATCACATTCGTTAGCCGAAACTCGAACGTAAACAACCCAGTCGGGTTGGTGGGTCTCCCCTATGTGATGTGGTCAGCTCATTTCTTTGTCACATACATACAGACGGAAAAGATAAGCTCCTGGAATGGTCCGGCCGTTCATGTTTGCTGCTTTATGTTAGCGCCCGCATCCACTAAAACATTCGTTAGCCGAATACATATTCGTTAGCCGAGTCCGAAAAACAGCGAAAAAAATCTTCGTTAGCCGAAAAATTCGTTAGCAGGGTCACTCGTTAGCCGAGGTATCAATGTACTAAGTTTGTCCTCCTAAGTGCTATGGCACAATATGATGTTATTTTAGCATAAAACGGTCAGCATGCCGCCAGAAGCTCGAGCACTATACGGCGTCCAGTGACTTAAAGGTGAATAATGAATTGGAAAGTATACAGAAGGAAGCGGTCATGAACTTATTTAAGTATACAGCTTGGAAACACTAAGGAAAGAAGAGAAACCCCTGTCAGAATATCCCACGATCCGGCGATATTCTAACCAGGCAACGCCAAAAATTATTACCGTCAGAGCCTGAAGCAACTTGTTCGCAGTTGGATATTAGGTGGTAACTAATTAGCAGAATATTCATTATGCAGCGGTAGGTTATTATTCTGTTGCGTCTCCTCCCTAACAGGCAATCTGTGTCTTAGACTGCATATCACGCTGTTCACATGCCGTGACTAACGCGTGTTGGGAGGGATATTTATTGCAGGGCTAGATGCAGTGCGTTCTGATTACAATAGGATTATTTGCATTAAGTCCCTGGAGTTTAATCGGCATGTGTGGGCTGCCGTCACAAGAGTCGCTGAATCGTGTGCGGGTAGACACGTGTACTGCGATCAACGAGAGAATGTTATCACACGCTGTCGCTTTTGTACACACAGCAGATATAATCACGTGGCAAGTAGATAGTGACTGTGGAGTTTGCAGTTGACCTTGGCAGTTGTTTGTGGTGGGGAAAGCCGGCCGTCCTTTGCTTGTCACCACTCACCAATGTATCCCAGTTAAAAGCATATCGAGATGAAGTGAATATGTATTTTGTGCGTGTAATACAATACAATTATTTTCTGTAGTGTTCTGTGTGGTTAGAACTGTGCATAAATTTGACTTTTGGCCTGTCACAAACAAAACACCTAACAAATGGCGATCAGTGGCAAGAAGGTCTAGGAATGCTAAAAGCTCATGTCTCCACAGGGTCCATGCATTTCCCCCGGCCATCATCGCCAGCGTTATGGGACTCTAACCACGTTGTGCAGGTCAAAAGCACTCTCTTGGGTAATGGACCGTAGGATCACCGTAAGGTCGGGTTATGGGTTGCCCTACTACAAAAATGGGGACCTGCAGCAGCTCGCAGTGCCGCTGCAGAGAACACTACTGCTGTTTTTCGTTTTCTCATATTCAATCTGTACTTGTCTGGGCAGTTCATGGGACTCGCACTGAAAGTTGCCCAAGCAAAAATGCCGGGCCTTTACGGAAGTAATCAAATTATACCTCACACAAGGTCTGCGTTCTCGAAAGGCAGTAAAGTTGTTCCTGTCCACAACACGAAGGCATACTGACGGACAAGAGATACAGCTCCACTAATCCTGTACCTCGGCACCAGATGGAGGTGAGTGGTCAAGTTCACGCCCCTGGCGCTTTACCCCGGAGAAAGAACGCCGGTACCAACTGAACAAGAGGGCAGGTCAACCCCAGAGGCTGTCCAGGGAGTTTTGGACAAACGAAAATCTTATGTGTATTGGACCGTGCATCATCTTGATATCTGAATAAAGGTTGACCAACTAGATGACACTTGCTTTATTATCTACTGCTCAACATGTTTCAGACGTTAATATGTCCATCTTCAGGAGCTTGCGACTACTTCTTGCATTGTGTAGGCCGACTTGAGGCGTGCTGGTGTTATGTAGCGGGATTGTCTGTTGGTGATGTGGTATCCGAGTGTAGGCTGCAGCCTGCACTCGGATACTACATTACTCTGGTACTCTGGTCATTTACATGCTCGTTCAAGTTAACCAGTATACAGCAGTCCCAAAGACATTCACCCTTTTCGCACACAAGCCTATTCACTTCAACGTTTGTGAGTGCACGACCTTAGAATGTGTTCGCGGGACGGCCCAGTTACTACAGTTTATTACTGAGGTTATGAGACAAGAAATACCGTACCTCTTATGCAAGCATGATCCTCCTAACGGCGCTCGTAGAACCCAGATGACACACTATAAACTGTCCAGACCAAGCCATCATTCCTTATTTCCTTAAGAAAGGCCTAAACTGTAACATAAACTTCATTTTTCTCTCATTGCTCCTTACACCCCAAACCCCTCGTCCAACAAACAGGGAATCACACTCTAGCCGACATGACTAAGTTGTACAAAAAATATAAACGTACACGTACGAAGCATACACCGCTTTAATTAGCTTACCGGAAGTCGCAGTATTTTTTTGGTTCATAATTTTTCACTGCCGTTATTTGCGCTTATATTTATATACATATTATTCAGTTCCACTTGTACCATAGTGTAAATATTTATTCAAATTGGTTACAGGAACAATTTTGTAATTTATCCTTGTACATACTGTATAATACTCTCTGTGCAACAAATCACTCTTAAAAACATAAACTTCCCATCTACGACGATTTCTTCCAACTACTGTCTCCTATACGGATTTTTCGACCACAATATTCTAAGCACTTCTGATCTCTCCCAAACGGATATGGTCCTCTAATTTTATCCTCGGTCTTATCACCGTAAAATTCGGCTGGGAGTCCAAATTGCGTAGATCTTTACTAGGTACTATCTGCCTTCCTTGTACTTCCCCGCTCTGTTGGATCCTCAGCAGTCTGACACAGTAACAGGCCTACATAAAATATTATAAAAGTTCTTTAAGTAGAACCTCAATCATGCAAAGCATAAGAGTATTCGCCAAGTTCACTGCCATGACAAAGAAGGATGACTGTACAAGTGCTGAAAGAGCTCGTTACGTGGTGGGACGCGGCTCCCATTATCTAATATACCCAGTACTGAAGTCAACTCAGCTACCACTGCAGTCTTCCAACTGTCCTGTCTATTGGACTCGCTCCAACGACTGCCTGAAGGTCAGGTTCTGAGGTTGTCGCACTTGAGGCGATAGTAATAATCTCCCCCATCATTCTGTCACCGTCTTAGTACATTACTGCCACCGCCATTCGCATAGTTACTTTCCTTCTTTCATGACATCGATTTCAGTACATGACATTGCAATGTACACTATCTGGAAACTACAAGACTGAAACCACTTCACTATTAACTCTCTTAAATGCCATTTAAAACTTTTCCGGTTTTTTTGTCTCGTGGAGGCCAAATTTTCGTCTTTAAACAAGGGGGGTCAATACCACCTCTCAATACACAGACACGGAGAAGGCATTCGATCAGGAGGGTAGGTATAATCCCCATACAAAGGAGTGGAGAGTCTTGGGATCAAAAGGGCCCCACGCCATAAGACTGGGGTGAAATACACGAATAATGAGTGAAATTTAGAGAACGCCTGCGTTGCAAGAGCGGCAAATCGGCTGTCACATAGGGAGATGTTATCTCTGGCAGTCGAGGTGAAAAAACTAGACAACAGACACACGAATTTGACATTCAGAGGACCGTGCATCGTGATATATTCTTATAATGAAAGCCAACGAGATGCAGTATTTCTCACATTTATTTGATGAAGTACTCTACACGTTTCGGACAGGTCCACTGTCCATCATCAGGAGTAGCGTCTGCTAGCGTGGTCAGGATGGATCCTGACCACGCTAGCAGACGCCAACAGAAGTAGCATAACAAATACCGATTGCGTGTATACAGTGTTGAGATACTCCTGATGACGGACAGTGGACCTGTCCGAAACATGTAGAGTACTTCATCAAATAAATTTGAGAAACAGTGCATCTCGTTGGCTTTCACTATAAGAACCGACCTACCGAAATCGCAAAATTAAATTCAAAATGAAAATTCAGAATATCGCAACAAAACCTACGAAAATACGTGCACGTTCTGATATATGAATGTGTTCGTTATAAAGATTAATTTGCCTTACATTTGACATCTGTAATAAGTGGCTTTATTACAACAGCATATTATTCCAACACTCCCCCCCCCCCATTTCTTCTAGTAGCACAAGTTTAGCGGCAGATTCGAACTATTTATCATCACAAAACAAACAGAAGAATTGCTGACAGGTTATGGACCCCACGTACCAGAAGAATTTTACTGCAATATGTTCAACATATACTAAAATATGATGTTTTAAACACCTCGCAATAACGCGTCTAGTCATAGAAATCAACCATTTTCAGACGAAATCTATCCTGAAGTGTATATATACTGATTCAGCTCGTTCCGCGCAGTAATCGTCTACCTTCTCAGTTTAGAAACTCAAACAGTTAACATCTGTACAAGGTAAATATCGAAGTTCCTTTCGAAACACAAGTAAAACACTTAAATGCCTGCGCGAACAAAACCGCAGAATTTCTTAAGGTTAAACCTGATGGTATGTAAAGTAACCACTGTGCTTTAAATGGTTAATTCCTGCAATTTGAATTGATAGTTTCATTCGAAAACCGCAAATTTATGGATAATATCCAGCGAGTTGAGTGAACTGGCTGACTGTTTTTGCGAGGGGGTGGAGACACTCTCCTCTTGCCTTCACTTATATGTCTTCCGTTTCTATCGCCTGGTGCTACTTCTGAACTGACATGCTTCATTGGCTGCAGACTACTGCACATGTCTGTGCAACTTTACTTTACAACAGAAAGAGAAAGAAGATTTCTATTAATTTTTTACACACAAGAATCTTTGTCTTTCGTTCCGCCCGAAAGTTTTTGTTTCTGGTGCCTTTGACGAACTGGCTACTAATGCTGGCTGTCCAACCCCCGTGGATACTTCAGCAGTACTGTCCATTTTGGACGTTCGGACGTGTCCGAGTACAAAAGGAAACACGAGCTCGACGGATTGGCGCTACAGCGTCGTTAACATCACTTTGAGCAACGTGCTGCATGTCGCAAAAAACGCGGGAAAAGTACTGCATGGATTTGGATATAAGGCTGCTACTGCCACGTTAACCAAAACGAGAAATGCTGACGCTCTCCGACTTAAAGGCCACTCGTGTGATACAATCGGTATGCCCCAGGACTGGTCGGTGCAGTGCGCATGCTTACGTGTCTTCGTTGTCTCTTATCTCTTATCGTTTCAGTTTCGTCAGTTTACTGTGATGCTGTAGTCAGGACTGTCATCTGGATTACTGATCCGTGTTGACATCTTACTGGTTTACTAGTGAACAGTAGACATTACGTATAACATATAAAGCTGTTTCCGGCTAAATACCTGTTGATACGCCTATCGTAAGCCGGTGATTGTATACACACTGCTCGCCTTAAAGTAGTATCACCTCCGATACGTGTGCGGAAGGTTGTGCGCTGGATTGTCAGCAAGGAAGCGGACCTTCCTGGGCAAATACTAGGTCCAGAACCTTATAATACGTTAAGAATGCGGCCCTCCAGATAACTTCAAGGCACGGTCTTCCTTCCATTCAACAATGTATAATCAATGTACCCGAAAGACGTCAAATTATCAAACGCTACAACCCTCATATTAATCGCCATATAACTTATGCAGCTAAGGGGTAGGCGTAGGCCGTTCGCCCTGTACGTCGCCTCGTCATTAAAACTGTGTATTTTATCCACAGTGTATGTTTCATATAATTTTCAGAAGAAAAATGGGCTGTCTTCATAAACAGGATTAATTGGCTGCTGTTTACTGTGAGGAACTGAATAAAATTTTGTATATTAATTACATGAGTTTTATTCTTCAAATGAGTAAATCAATCCAGTGTGTTCGAAATATGGAAACTTACTTCAAGGGATGAACATAATTACACGCTATTCAGAAGTACCTGAACGTAACAAGGACGTCCAACGCTCCACTTTCGACTTCCTCATACACCAATACAGACTTGCTATCAGAAGCAATAAATGCCAAATAAACATCGGTTTCAATTTGAGGTGTGTCTGACCGTGCGTCATCGAGATAAATGAATTAGAGGAACAACTAGATGCAGCAGTAACAATTTACTGATCTTCAAATCAGCTCAACATGTTTCGGGCAATTCTTTGCCCATCCTCAGGAGCGCAAGACTGATTTACAGAAAGTGGTGTATAATGTCCCCAGATTGTTGTCGGTCCTATGCCTGGAGTGCGGCGACACGGACTATGTGTTCGGTGTAAGGATGTTACTCCACTGCAGTCGAGCAACATCCTTCACACCGAACACCTAGTCCGAGTCACCGCACTCCAGGCCTCCGACCGACAACAATCTGGGGACATTATACCACTTGCTGTAAATCACAGTTTTGCGCTCCTGAAGATGGGCAAAGAATTGCCCGAAACATGCTGAGCTGTATTCACAATAATCACCAACACATGCACACTTTTTCATTTGACAACTATAAAACTTTAATTTGTTAAAATAGTTAAAATCTCTGACATGTTTCGGTTTACATCTAAACCATCTTCAGGGAGCTATTAGTTCATGCTAAAGTTACTTATCTCTTGTTGGTATGATGGTGTTGTGGTAGCATGTCGTTACATGTTTGCGATGGGTACAGCAGGAGGAGGACTAACACAACATCTGAACCCATCGCAAACATGTAACGACACGCTACCACAACACCATCATACCAACAAGAGATAAGTAACTTTAGCATGAACTAATAGCTCCCTGAAGATGGTTTAGATGTAAACCGAAACATGTCGGAGATTTTAACTATTTTAACAAATTAAAGTTTTATAGTTGTCAAATGAAAAAGTGTGCATGTGTTGGTGATTATTGTGAATATTGACAATATGCACGGTGAAAAACTGAAAATATGTTGAGCTGTTTTGAAGATCAATAAATTGTTATTGCTGCAACTAGTTCGTCCTCTAATTCATTTATATCGGTTTCAGTGTTATTCGTATAGATACTTGTACGTAACGTCTGCCGGAAGAAATCTTGAGGAACAGCTTTATCCAGCCCCCACAAACTGACGGCTCCTTATGCTCCTCTCAGTGTGTCTGTTGCATGAAACTGTTAATGGGATTATAAACAAGCCTGCCTTACTTTCTAAGGAGCTTCAGGAAAGTTTTCGACGTGTGGCAAACGGGCCTTTGTCTTGCCAAGTCACAGCAGGAGAACTTGCAAAAATAAACTGTACGCTGTAAAGCAAAATCAAGCGAACCACAGCGCAGCCTGACTGACGGAAACAACGCCGCAAAAACCTCACATAAATACCTTTCACTTAAAGAGAACTTTAATCTGTAGGATATTACGATCTATGACAACTACGTCAGTGTTACCGTGGCTAGGTCTACAGAGCAGCAACAGACATTTCCATGAAATATCCTTTACTCACGACTACGTTTGTGACGTCATTTCAGAATAACCGCCTTCCAGTACCGCTCACAGGAAGTGAAGGGCTATTCAACATCCTAAATACTAAAACACAGAAAGCAAAGCAATCTACGCCGAGGACAGACGTTGCGTAATATTCATCATGCCGACACACACCTACACACACCGTACTGTTTGTACAATATTTTAGTTCCAAATCCGTGTCTTCCAAAGCCTAGTGTTCCTAACTACGCCACTTTTATCATCTAGGCACAGATGAGTAAGTTTTCAAATTTACTAGTCCACGACAATTGTATTACTTTTATAAATCACATAAACTACCAGCATTTCAGGCTGTAGACAACATCTCCTCATCTTTGTTAAATATCGCACTGAATCGAAAAATACTGCGAATTAAATTTATACGTAAACTGCAACTTTTGTGTCAATAATACTTAAAGCTTTATCTTCATCGATTAGAAATAAAATCTACTCGGGCGTACAGCTGCATCAATCCCGGGCAACAGTCCTACATTTCGGAGATTGCATGTCTTCATCGTCCAGGAACAATGTCGTCAGAACTGGATGCAGATACGTCAGACGTCGCTACGAACTGACACCGCCTGAGAGGTTAACGACGTCCTTTCTACGTTAAGTAACAACTCTTTGCACACTATGATGCTTTTTGAGTCCTGTCATTCTTCTGCCGTTTAACGACGCTGACAGCATCTATGATCATAACGTGGTCTGCGGACCTCACTGGTGCGACGCGCGAAAGCTACTTGTCAAATACGTAATACTCAGGTTACATGCATAAGATGCTGACCGTAAACGGTGTTTCAATATGTTTTCTATAGACAAGAGACTAATGACTACTTGAAAGCAACCTACTGTAATTAAATGAACACAAATAAAAGACTGTGTAAGGCAAAAATACTTTATTATTAACGGATTAGTGAATTGCCCACAAGCAGTAATTCCTTACGTCGCGAACAGAAAGCACTGGCTGCGTGCTGTCGCGCACTGTACAGTGTTGCTACCGTACGTTACTTTCCTCCTGCAGGCAGGCTCCCAAAGCTAGTCAAGATGGTCACTCCTGCAAAGTAGCTTTTTTTTTGGCAATCCACCCTCGTTGTGCTTTTAAAACAGTCTACGATATATAACAAATTCAAACACAACCAATATACCTTATCTACTGGTTCTGTTTGAGTGAATCTCTTATATATCCTGCTACGTAGCGTCGAATGATAAATGCAGTGTAAGATGTACACGCAGTCGTGGCCAAATAACAGGTAAACAACACTGGGCAGTCTCTTCAATATCTGACATCCTGCATCAACCCCCTTTACGCTCTTACAGATGTATCCTTCTAAGCACACTTCTACAATTCGAAAGATATGGTAGAATTGCATTCCGAAATAAAACAAGTGAGAGTTAAAACAATCACCTGCCTACAAATTTAACATTAGGTTCATAGCACCGCACGGGGAAACAAATAAAAAAACAAAGGATTTTGGGATTATTTAACGGCAATGGAAAAACTGTCTATGTGACTGTAATGACAGTACGGATTTGAACGATTCTCACCTTGTGTTATTTCAAGACAGTCATACTCTGTATGAAGAAACTGGCACATTTGCTTTAAACGTAGCACGCATCTGCGTGAAAACAAATACACACAACATTTTGGTCGGAAAATCTTACAGACGTGTACCTACCTAGGCGATGATAGCAGGATATTCAAATAAAATACAAGGAATGGGGGGACGGGGTGACGGGGGGGGGGGGGGTGGGGGAATGAACTTTTTTATGTGATTCACGGGCGGTATCTGGTGTACATGGTATTGATAGGATTAGCCTCTTTGGGTTATAGACTTCGCATCCATCGTCTGCTCTCTGTATAAGAAAAAGAAGTTTTGCAAATAACATCTCTTTACAACGCCAGGTAAAACTCTAGGGAGCCAACCTCCGGGATTAAAAAAAGGGCTACATTTTTAAATATAATCAAAGAGCAGGCATAAAACAGGTCCATACAACGTATAAGTAAACCATACCACGTTCGGACAGTGGTATGTGACACGTAGAATTACTCATTTTCTGGACTTTATACTCAATCCTGTATTCTGAGAAAGACAAAACGTTTCGGACACTTCATCTCTTTCTTCCCCAAGTGGAAAAGAGATGAGATGCCTACTCAGCCGACTCCGAGAGGAAAAACTGTTATGAATCGCTGGACTCACTTTTTCACCTACAAACGAATACGAACGAGCTTCAGAAACAATGTGTTCCTTTTCCGAATACCAGACATAGGACAAGGCCCAAACTACGTACACTACGGGTCTCAACTCTGCGACCACAGAAAGTGGGAAAATGGAGAAGTGGGAATCAGATTAAGTCGGGCTAGTATTCTGCACACACTCGCAAAGCTGAGTCCAGAACTATAGCTCAAAAGTGTTATGTATCTTCACAAGAACCCTCCAGAATTGACAGCAACGAGCATTCGATTTGGACTACGATGCTCTCGGTCAAACAATTGAATTCTGTCCCTTAAATCTTCGTCAGACAATTTTATATCCCTCTGACTGAAAACAATTTGGCGTATGCAAATTCTTCCACAACAGTCATCATCCACCCACCTTTTCCAACTAGACTTCTTAAAAAAAACAATGTAACAGTCAAATGACGACTACTGTCGCTATCCCAACATAAGACAGGAAATTTAATTGATTCAGACTATGTTTTCTGCTGAGTCCCGCCTCGTTTTCATGTATTAACTTCCCCCCTCAATCATAACAAGTGGATACTTGCCCCCTCCCCCCCAAAGGATAGGATTACCATAATGTGTAACAATTTGGATCCCAGTGATGTAATTGTTCAGGGCACTGGCATTTTATCAACGTCTGGAAGATGTGATGCTTTAGTATTCGACGGAGCTACCATGAGATGGTTAACTTGCTCTGAAGAAACTACGGAACCTCGAAGAAGACAACAATGTTCAGCCGATGACAGGATAACAATTTATTTTGACAAACAATCGCTGGCGTCTGGACGTTTAGTTATTACATACGATGACTACGATTTTGATATTTGTGTGACCGTGCATCACTGATACAATGATATAAAAACAGCCAACTAGATGCAACAATAACAATTTATTGATAATTTCAATCAGTTCAACATGTTTCGTGCGATAATTTCGCCCATCCTCAGGAGCACTACACCGTTTACAGCTTGTGGTATAATGCACCGACAATGCTGCCTGCATACATGCAGCATCGCCACTGCATTATACCACAAGCTGTAAACGGTGTAGTGCTCCTGAAGATGGGCGAAACTATCGCCCGAAACATGTTGAGCTGATTGAAATTATCAATAAATTGTTATTGTTGCATCTAGTTGGCTGTTTATATCATTGCATCACATATAATAACATTTAGTTACGGGCATGTTACTCTTCTTGTTGGGGCTATCTACATTACAACAGTAACGGTTTTGAGGGGGGGGGGGGCGGAGCCACAAATCGCCACAAACTAAAGATTGGGGGTTACAATTTTGGCAGTAGTTTTAGAATGATTACGAGGCGTACGGAGACAAAATATGATCAAAATCAGTTGGATCATGGGGGTTTCCATCCCACGCAATGATGCACTCAAATAAGTTAAACAAAATAGGTCAAGATGTAGGCTATCTTATTTCAGATGTCTCAATCTAGCGAACAGAATAAAGCAAACCATAGCGGGGCGATGTTTACCGTCAGGGGCTAAAAGGACTAAAAATGATTCATAAAAGGATCGGTTCGGATCAAAACTTAGTTTAATTGGACTGATCTAAAACCCTTCTAAAACAACGTTAAAAAGAATTTAACATAAATTCAAGGACTTAAAGGTAAAAAATGGAAAAACCAAGAGTGTCATTTGTGAATCTTTTTTAAAAGACTTCGGTTTGGAAAATATCTTTGCTACAATTTAATGTTCTTTTTTTCTGTTCACTCACCAAAGTTATGTCGCAGAGTTGTTAGCAATTAAGAATGACAGCAAAAGGAGGCAGCGATGAATAGAAGTGAGAGGTACCCACGATTAATTCGATATTACTGTCTCGGACTTCGCAGAACAAAGTTACACCCACTGCAATCGCGACTTAAAGTACCCCTATATGGCTACAATGTATAACACTCGACCAATAAAACGGTTACCTGTGGAATCTGTGGCTGTAGAAAGGAACTACAAAATCCTCCTGCTGAAATATCAATTGGCTTTATGCCACTTTTGCATAAAACAATACACATCATACCTCTTTCTGGTTCCTCCCTTCCCTCCGCCCTTCCTACCAACCACCATCCCTCTCTCTCAACAAAAAGAACAACAAATACAACAAGAATACTTTCCTTATACATTTAACTGCTTGAAGGAAACAACATTTGGTTAGCTTAGAACAGAGCCGACAATACAATTTACAGCTCCATATACATATACTACACGTCTGGAGACAGTGCAGCAGGCCACCCGTGTTGACAGAGGAGCGATATGACATTTCTGACAGCAACACAAACTATGATGGAAGTCATAAATGACAGCAAGTCCCAAAGTTACGGGAAGAGATCATGTTGTCAGCTGAACGTGTTCCACGTCCGTGCATTAAACAATGTTTTATACTTTTATGATAAACCAACAAACGCACATTTACAAATATGATCAATAACTTATTATTATTATTATTATTATTGGGGGTGACTGAACATATTAACAAATGTGCATTTGTTGGCTTATCACATAAGCAAAATGTCAGCTGGTTCCATACTGTCTATACTATCGTCCAATACAACAGCCCAAAGCAGACTTCTGAACGAATATCCCACCTTTCGGCGTTAAGTGCCACTGTTACACGATGACAGCTCACATCTTCTTCCTCTAAGTGGTGCACACGTGGGCCAATTCTTAATGCCAGCGCACATAGAGTTAAGTGGCCAGCTTCGCGCCCCGACCACTTTACCCCGGTACACATTGGGTAAGAGAATGGGAGGGCCCAACAGCCTGACTGCATACTGCCGAGAAGTGGGAAACAATTTATTCCTGTCGGGGAATCGAAGTCCTAATTAGGCGGTCATCCAACTGGAGGGTGGGGAGGGGGAGATACTCAAGTATGTGGCGTGGGCCTAGTTTGTATAATCCTTACCCTCGGTCCTGTTGAATGGCAGTCGCCAACTGAACTGCAGCAAACGTATACAACCTGCCCACGGACCTTACCATCCTCACAAAAGGAGAGAAAGTCGAAGAGCATTCCAAAGACCATTAGACCTTGCTCTTATCAGATTATATGCCTTCTTGGAAAGGACGGATGGGCATCGAAACGAAGGAACTCCCAACTACTTCACTAATCATCTCAGGCCCTTAAAGGAAAATCATGTTTCTGAAGAAAAACCCCTCCAACAGCTTCGTATGTCTGATTTCAGTTAACCTAACGTGTCGATCACAAAAACGTAAAGAACAGACTACCTACGGGTCGACGCTGTACGTGCACGATCTCTTCAAACGCCCATGAATATTTATTGCCTCAGAAAGTCCCGACCATTATAACGTAAATCACAGGCACACTAAGCTGAATGCGACTAAACCATACTTACTGTGGTATATTATTAGAGTCTTCAGACCAACCCACCCAGTCTGTAATGATACGATGGAAAGTGTGATGTTTCAAGGAGATTCGACAAATTCGCTATCATCAGTAGTTATTAATTCTTGTATGTTGTATTCCATCCAGAAACACATTCAGCACTTCACGTTACATGGCGTACCCGATACGACAGTACCTACCGGACAACAAACCTCATTGTCATCCCTCGCCCTACGGAACAGGATATCGAATGTGACTCGGAAGTACTGCGAGGGTCGTTATACGAGCAAGTTAAACAGCAGAGGCACTCATTTTACACGTCATTACTTTTATTAATTTTTTCTTCCTTAGTTCTTTCCCGTTTCCTCGTTTTTAACGCTTTCCCTAATTCCTTAATTCCGTGCTGTCTATCTGTCGCCATTCGTTCCTTCTTACTCAGCAACTCTCGTTCGTCTTACGCTTGCTCCTTATTTCTTCCGCACCTCCGTAGGTTGAGACTATTCAGCCTGTTCCCGTCATTGAAGACAAATTTGGTCCAACGTATTCTCCTACGCAGATAACAGAATCTCCTCCCCAAATATCAACCTCGCCTACACGTGTGGGGTCCCTGTTTCGAAATAATGGCGGTATAACCACTTCAGACACACAGGAAATGCCAACCCAATAAGGCTAGTTCAGAAACCATAAGGGAGCAATCCTACCATTGAACTTACCCTGAGACTGATAGGCAGCCTCTCCAGGGGGAAATACCCCCCTTACTCGAAAAACTATTCTTCTTTTATTTTCTGAATTTCAGACTTGCCCTACGAATCTCAAGCACACATGCGCCTATGCCTCCACAAGGTAAAGTGGCTGAGTTAAAACCCGTTCGTAGAAAACCTTCTTTTAAACATAACATTCCCGTCACATCTTTCCGGTTTCTTCTTTGAAACAGCAAGTCACACATAAATGAGCCATTAGCCCCGTCTCGCAACATTAACCAATGCACCAGTGCAGGACGGTCAGCTTGTATCAGCGCACAATGAAGTCCGTCACCGTTGCCAGCAGCAAGCCACTCTGCCAGAGGTAAAGGCAGGTCAAGCCACTGCTGTTCTTAGCACACCGCCACAACTTAATCTCGGCTCAAGATGACCGCTGTGAACGCTTTTGCTCGTTAGAAGAAGACTCCAGCCGAAACCCGGCAGGGTGCTAACAGAACCCCACTGTCATTCAGCACTTGAAGAAGCGGATTTATCATCCAGCTATGACCCGAACTCCAAACTCCAGTCCCTAGCACCTCGCTTTACAGGATGAGCTAGCAGTCGTGTGCAGCTGTGTTTAATACATCAAAAACATGAAGACCCAAAATTACGAATCGATCACAGTACTTCCTATACTTGGGGCTTCAACTGGAAATAATTCCAGCTATTGGCAATCCTGAACGCATGTTTCTGGGTAAATTTTATAAGTTTAAAAAAGTTACAGTACGTCAATTTACGAACAACACACAAATTGTTGTGAACAATCGGTGGTGCTATATCGGAATATTATCATCATCATCATCATCATATGTCTGTCATGGAGTTAGGCCACTTGTTGACCCGTTCCGGTCTCACGTATCTAGAAGTCTCTTCTGCCACGATTCCTTCTGCCAATTGGGGAATAGTGTTTCATTATCCTGGGTAGTATGTCACGAGGCATTCTGTTTACATGTTGTATCCAGTTCCTCTTGTATTTCAGTAGTTTATCTAGAACCGAGTCACAGCGGTATAACTGTTTCATCAGGAATGGAGGAAATGCCATCCCTAAGCAAGCCGGTCCAGAGGCTAAAGCTAGCAACCCTACCACTGGACTTACCCTGCTCTGGGCCCGTAACCCATTCAGGGGAAATTTTTAACTACTGGCAAGTCTAACGGAAAGAAACCGGACAGATTCTCTTTAAACGACGACAAGGATCGGAATATTATATACAAATATATCTACATCCACAACCCAATTCGCGTAGAATTACATAACAGCTGCAAGAAAAAGTGGTTATTATTCCAGGTAAAAACACGCACTGTGAACCAGCTACATTTTTTTCGTTGACTCACGTACGTTTGTACGAATTACTAATGTAGAAATTACGCTGCGAACAGCGGTATACAAATCCCGTACGCCAGGTCACAGAGGCGACTAATTGTACGGTGGCGACTATTACATGTGGGCCCTCAGTACGACGCTGTCTTCATGACACCCTTCTGGCGCCTAAAATATAGATTTTTGGAAAATTTATGACTACGCAGCTAAGTAAAACACCTTGCGCGAATTGGTTCGCAGACTTCCTGTAATGTGTTCAATTTTCTCAAATGTGCCTTTGTACAGGACCAGCAGCGTCAATCATAATATGGCAGGCAGCATGCAGACATGACCACACAGGTGATAAAAAAAATCGCAAGCAGCATCGTTCGTGCAGCGAGCAGTTTCCATCACCAATCTGTACATCCTAGAGTTACAATAAACAAGCTATTGGCTGCTGGGGAAAACAAAACCTGCTGTGTCATAAAGCACGTGCTATTCATTTTAATTCCAACGTATTTCGTCGCACGCAACTAAGTTGTGAGTGGGGAGGAGAAAAAAGTCTTCACAAATCAACAGCCATGAGTCAGCGTAACTGGAAACGAACATCTCCAAAAGGGAAACCTCCAAATTAAGCAGGGACCAAAGGCATGTCCATACAGCAGCTGTACCCAAGACATGTTGAATAGTAGCAAGCATAACGACGCCAATTTCGCGGGTTTACAGATGAAACATGATGAATATATTGCTGCCACGAAAAGGTGGTGTCTTTTGTAAACGAGGCAAAAACTGAAGAATTTAAGGGACTGCTGAAGACTTTACATTTCAAATAGATGTCTTATATCAAGGTGGCAACAAAGAGTTATGCCAGCTCCTCCTTTCTTCTTCTCTTCAATAGCCACACCAGATTCTTTCCACAGACGTAACGCCACGGCGAGTATCTGGCTGGTGATTACGCAGGAATTTGAATTTGCACTGGTCGTATGAGTTTTTATTTACTACTATTTCACGATTCACACTGCTCGCTTGTTACTACAATTCTTTGTGCAACTGTCGGTGTAACGTACAGCAAGCAAGCGATACAAGACACAAAGTTCCTTAAAACATCAACGAACAGAAAAGCAAAAAACAAAAACTGGCCCAATAAACAACGATACAAAAATGGTCAGAAACTGAAAGTGTGTGTAAGCTTAACTAAGCCCCATGACGTGAAAACGCATGACTATCCGCAGGTTGGACGAATTTATTTCAATTCCCGACAACCGCTAGGGTTTCTTTCCTAGCCATCACATCCAGAGGCCCGCCCGGCCTCTAACACAATAGCTATCAGAGGCTATTTCCACCTGTTTAAAGACAGTCGGAGCGTGAAGCCGACCAATCGCCTCCATCTGGTACGATGGTCAGATCTTCAACGTAATGTAGGCACAATGACTTCAGTAGGTTATGGTGCAGTAAGACATACTGTTATATATTAAACCGTCTTTACACAACAATATAACAACAGTTGCAGATTATTATTACAACTATTCAACTCAGCAACATGTTTCGGCCTTACTCGGCCATCATCAGGCTTACAAACAGTGGTGTTTGTCAAGGTACATTGAGTGGTTTTTACCTATGGGATCCCATGGTTTACAATACTGTTATCATCTTTCTCGAATTGAAGGTACTGTTTAAAAACATTATAACACAATAAAATCCGATATTAAAACAGTACCTGCAATTCGAAAAAGGTGATAACAATATTGTAAGCCATGGGATCCCATAGGTAAAACCACTCAATGTACCTTGACTAACACCACTGTTTGTAAGCCTGATGATGGCCGAGTAAGGCCGAAACATGTTGCTGAGTTGAATAGTTGTAATAATAATCTGCAACTGTTGTTATATTGTTGTGTAACGACGGTTTAATTAATACCTTGTTTACGTACACACAACGGGATGGAAACTATCCAATTTAGACATACTGTTATGCTGGGCTCTGAGTGCCACATGTTACCGTAACCTGTCATACACAGATGGGTATCAGACACACACACACGTAAGGGACCGCGTAACAACGGCTTCGCATGCATGTAACTCTCCGATGATTTGATTCCATTGAATTGGCACTACGAATTGGAACTCGACAACAGAATAACAAGTCTTTCAATGAATTCTCAAACCCCACGAGGCACGCAACTTAACTATCATCACATGTTAGAGAGGACGGATTATTCATCACGCTGCTAAGCGTAGGGGGATGGCGAGACATTCAACTATTCAGCACTAAATTACACACTATTTAAAACATCCGCATTTCCTTTCGTGGTGGTGGTGGTGGTTATCATACGTGACTGTAATGAAAGAGGTACTTCTTGTTGTAAATCAAACGTATGGCGCAGATTTTATAACTAGGAAACATCTGGCACCTTACACCACTCTGCTGCCCCTGGAATCATCTGGATAGGCTACATGGAAGTATTAATGTGTCCCACAGAAAACGCCTGTTACATGTTCACATGACCGCATAAAAACTCCATTTCCCATACATATGACAATAACAGTCGGTTAGCCACACTAGACAGCAATAAGGAACCTTGTATGGTAAATTTGTTTAGGAAAAATTAAACATCACGTTGTCTCTGTCCACACCATGAAGGCATATAAGGTGACGGAGTTATAGTTCCACTCTATCTGAAACCTCGGCACTAGACGGAGGTACATGGTCCGCTGAAGGCTTTGGCCGCCCAGGGTATACACTGAACAGAAGACAGGTTATGCCCGAGGGCTGGTCTTGACGCTTTGGAGACAAATCTCTTGCCTGTGCTGGAAATCGAACCGCGATTTCTCAGTTGCACAGCCTATAGCCTAGTCACTATGTCGACTGAGCTATATCGACTCCTAGTGAAAATTACAAACGGAGAGAAACTTGTATTTGACAACAGATCGCGAATGCCAAACAGATTACAAAAAAAAGAGCAAGAAGGCCTTTCCTGTGCCTAATAACTTACGACGCCATAAACACGTATGGAGCAATGGAGATAAAGATCCAAGTATTCTTACACGACGGAACTAATAAAGGTGAGCGGTCAACTTCACATCCCGGCTGCTTAACCCCACAAATGGGGCCACACGTGCCCCAAAATAACTTATTGGTATGGCAATCTACAAACCTCTCGCGTTAACACACACACTCTAAAAATTATATTTATCAGACCCACATTAACAATACAATGGCGCTAATCTTTGACGACAGAAATTAAATCTCTGGCATCATGTGCTGAACATTCACAAGATCGAAAAATGTTGCAAACAATGTTTTCAGAAACGAATTCATCTAGTTAAGCACATATACATGTGTGTGTGTGTGTGTGTGTATCCACGCTTTGAATTGGGCCCAACGTTTGTGAAGGAAGCCTGTGATACACACGTTCAACGAAAGGGGCGTTCGCCACTAACGCACTCTGCACTATCTCTGATGCACACGATGACGGCTTTAATCCACGACGATCAAACGTTATTTTACTTATCCGGTTTCCAGTTTCTGGGTGCAGTTCCAACCGTTGCCAACGACCTTAAACAATAAAAAGTGCAAATATGAAGGATATCAGTGGAATGAGAGATTCACGTTGCAGTGACACGCCCAAGGTGACTGGTCACGAACATGAGGATCGTCACAAAGTGTCTGACAGGTTACCGGAACACCCTCGTCAAACTAAAGACATAACCATAAAGCAGGAACGGAACCTGAGTGTTTTAACTTCAGCCTCACGGTTGTCGTGTCGTGCTGGACCAACAGTTAGCACCAAACGCCTGCCATGAATACCACCACGCAAGAGATCGCGGCTGGCACCAGTCACCCGTAAAGTACGTTAAAACAGACTGATTTCGAACATCGATATACATTGTCTCATTGCTGTTTTCTTTATGTCTTGCCCTTGTTATGTTCTAATTATGTGTTTTATGTTTTTAATTATTCGTTTTAGGTTTGTTTTCTTGTTTTGTGTGCTTTGCTTTCTAGTTTGTGTGTTCGGTGTGTGTGTGTGTGTGTGTGTATGTGTGTGTGTGTGTGTGTGTGTTTTGTGTAGTTTCTCCCCACGTAAACAGTTGTTTATTGTCTATTTGTGTACAACTTTACCGAGTGGCAACCCAACTGCAGATAATATATACATCATATCATATACACAATTACGGGGTTTGCGCCCAACCGGCTACCCATCAGGTTTTTATGAGGGGAGAACACCGGCTTAGAATCCCAACTGTGACCGGTAAATGGAAATGGTGGTGTTCCTCTGGACCCCAATCCTCAGTGTGCAGGTTAACAGTAGCCACATGCCCAAAACCACCTACAGCATGTAAACGCCTGCTTTTACTTTGGGGTTAGACACGTAGGCTGAATTCACGGTCAGCGCGTTCGAGAAAATGGGTGTTTTCCATCCTGTTGTGTTAACCAGTCCCATACACACTAAACAAAACACTAAACAACTGACGCGTCAACAAAAAACATAAAAACACACAAGAAAAAGACATTTTATACCAATTTTAGCATAGAATATGGTTTTAACAACACTGGAATTGTAAACCACGGGATCCCGTAGGTAATACTGCCGACGTACCTTGGTTAAAATACCACTATTATACAAGCCTGATGATGGCCTCATAGGGCCGAAACATGTAGCTTAGTAGATAGTGCAATAATACAGACAACTGCACCACGTTGTTGTGTAAAGACGGCATAATAAAAAAGTTTTACAAACTAATAAAGCGTTCGAGAAAGCCATGTTTACGCTACCCCCACCCCTCACCACCAATTACAGGGCTGGAACATCCACCGCACAGGGCCAGTCGATCCCAGGTGACAGTCGTGTTTCGGAAACAAGACCAACTTCAACAAGTTGAAGTTCTTAATCACTTTAAGATATTCGAAGTAATGCATGGCATTACTACAAGACATGCACGTGAACTAAGCCAGTAATGTTTCCACGCATGGCGCTGGATTGTGTGCGTGAAGTCGGAAAGTGACCACTACATGCCTGGACAGGTCACTGGAGCTCCAGGAGATTGAGAATTCCTGAATTTCTAAACAATGGGCACATCAAGGTAGTAAGGCTGTCTGTCCTACGCACCGGCCGCTTTTACCCCCCAGGAGATATCCCTGGTACAAGGTTCTGTTTGAAAATTCTCAATGACCCCATCGGGAATCGAACTCGCGACCTTCTGGCTTACAGCGCGGTGCGTCCACCAACTGCGCCCACCCGTACCCCCCCCCCCCCGTCATTAAAGCCTAGAATAAATACGTTTACACAGAATTAATCTGTTTATCTGCCAGACCTCCCAGAATTCATTTTACTAAAAGACCGGCTACGAAAGCGTAAGGTTTTCCTCCAGGCATACACCACGTCCTTACACGGACATCCCGGGCTCTCAGGAACAAAGACAGGTTGATGTCTTCGTTTGCTGAACCCAAGCCACCTGCTCGAAAAATAAATGATCCGCACGCCCTTTGTAACATCTATCCCGTTTACGCAGAAGAGATAAACCGAGAGGCAAGAGATAAACACACAACGACCAACGGGCGAAAAAGGGGGGGGGGGGGGGGGAAAACAGGGGGGGGGAAAAAAACACGGGGGGTGGAAAAAAAAAAAAGGGGGGGAAAAGTTTCCGAACTTAAAGCGGCCAGCACACAAAAAAAACCACTTTAAGAA
>Ga0131853_10006206_pt1 | contig 21595 bp, 9 predicted proteins | sample TergutLab28metaG_FD_92764 | JGI IMG/M metagenome (GOLD analysis project Ga0131853, IMG submission 92764) | Labiotermes labralis P1 segment gut microbial communities from Petit-Saut dam, French Guiana - Lab288 P1 (version 2) (version 2) | ecosystem: Host-associated > Arthropoda: Insects >... | reverse complement strand
ATTTGAGAATTGTTGCTACTAAATACTACGCGCGTGGCAGAAAAAATTTTCCCGCCAAAAAACTTAGTATATAAATTTTAAAAAGCTATTTTTTTTCCTCTAACTTCCCGTCGGAACTGCAGTAGTAGCTACCAGATGTCTCTGCTGCTGCCTGCGGATCCTGGAACCCTGTGGACTCGAACTGCTGAATCTCGGGTTGTTTGGCTGTCTTATCCTCTAGATCTTATTGAGAGATCAATTTTTATTTTGGAACTTCGTGATGAATTACGAGGTCGAGGAATTATAACAGAAAATTTTCTAACTCCCAAGTCCTCGCCGGCGGCCCGTCTCGAACTGATGAATTTCGGGTTGCTGGACCGTCGTCTTATCCACTAGACCACGAAGTTCTTGTTGAGAGAATAATTTCGGAACTTCCTCATAAAGTGTGAGGTCGAGGAATCGCAAGAGAAAATATTCTAAATCCAAGTTCTTGCCGGGTGTAGAAGAAGTAACCTCTTAAAAATTATACTAAGTTTTTTGGCGGGAATCTTGGATTAGAACATCTGCACCCCCTACAAACACAATATTTAGTAGCAATAATTCTCAATTGGCGCCCAGTTTACCAGAAAACTTACTTGCGCAACGAACATTTTTGCTGCTGTCATAACGTTTGGCAGTCCAGTGCCTTTGCCACCAGCCACGTAGTTCTTGTTAAGTAATAATTTTGGACCTTTCATGAATTGTGAGGACTACGTTTGACAGACTAGCTTCCAAACCACTAGACCACGACGCTCGCATAAGTAAAGTAAGGGCGGAACCCCTTGAATTTCCTATAAAGTGATAAGAGTTTACTTTCTCAGTACCCGCATTGACGAAATTACATCGCTTCCTCAGAACCACCAGTGCCGTGGCAGTATTGAATTCAAAAACAGTAGTACTGTAGGTAATTTCAAACTGTATGCCTAGTCTCACTACTTTACCAGCGCACTGTTGTAGCACTGTAGTTACAGACGTGACGTCATTTACCTCATCATCTACTCTCGTAACATTGCTCGCAGAGCGGACATATATCTCGGAAGATAACTGCTGGTACCTAAGCTTGCAATGTTACGAGACAGAGATACAGGGGCGTTGTGAAGTCCATGACGTACCGCAGTGCTACAACAAAATATACTGGCAAAGTCATTAGACAATTTGAAATTACCTACATTACTACTGTTTGTCGAATTTAACACAATGGCGCTGGCAGTTCTGACGGAACGTGATTTTGTCGGTGCAGGTGTTGGTCAAAGCTGTGGGTGTGAAACTGCTCAAGGTGATCAACACTGAGATTACGGTCTTTTAGTGTGACGCCGTGTAGTTCGGCAGACACGGCATAAGATACCAACAGACCGTAACTGGTAGAGGACAAGGTAGGAGGCTGTGGAAATTTGTATTGACTCCTCGGCTGGGATTAGAGGTGTACGGTCTGTTGGGTGTAAAGTAACAGCATTCTGCAGTGTCACCAGCAACAGATGTCGTCGCTCTGACGGTCAGCCGCTGACTCTTCTTGATGTACTTACCGTGGAAATATAAGATATACTTCCGGTGGTGCAGACTGTCCTGCACCTGATACATCCCATCTATTTTCAGTTCTACCCTTTACACCGCCTTCTTAACCTGCATTACCATGGAGTTCCACTGTATACCCCAATGACATGTGTTAAGTTTCACCTGCATCATCAGTAGGTGTTGTCTGCAGTAATTCAAGCAGACATTATTTTTCAGACAATTAACCGGCTTTTAATTTTTTATATTCCAAAACAAAAGGGACCTCTCTTGGTAATAAGTGTGATACAACACACATTCACAGCAGCCCAGAATATGAAGCTTCTGCACATTTTATGCACGTCAGACTAACTGCCTCTTCCGGCATTAGAGCCGGGCAGTGTATTATTTACTACTGTTTCGGTGAACTCTGGCTTTGCTGGAAATGTGTAATCAGCTATAACGTGAGATCTGCGATCTTTTGGGACTTTACGCAGCGTAGAATGATAATTCTTACCACCATTGCCCTGCTTGACCCTTTAAGATGGGACCGGTAGATGTCCCGAAACGTCGGTAGCTAACTAGCAATCCACGCTGCTTAACATTCCAGAAGACCGAAGATCTCAATGTAAGAATTGCACACAAAATTTTAGTCCATAAATGTCAGTAAAAGAGGACCCCGTCGGTAAGCTATGCATAGAAGGAAAAGTATTAAAAAAAATTAACAAATGCACAATTCTACAATCTACGTATTCTTTCTATTGGCACCTACATGTAATATAAAGAGTACATAGACTGTAGAATTGTGCACTTATTGGTGTTAACCAGATCTTTAATATATCGGTGCACGGAATGAAAAATATGTGCAGTATGGGGCTTTTGCGAATGTGGCAATGATCCGTAAAAGACGGGTCATACACAGTAACACGGCCCGCCCTGTCGACTGGTGAAGGATTACGGACGTTTCGGTGGAACGTAGTGCTTTCATCTTGGACTGTTGACCCTGAAGGTGAAGGTAAATTAATCAGTCGACAGGGCAAAAAGTCACAGATGACTTGAAGCTTCACCAACAACGCTGTGAGAATTTCACAACCACAAACTGTTGTACCGAAACGTCGGCAAGAAACTACCGATCGACCTGCCGCCTCCATCACCCTGATGATAGAGGTAGCAGGTAATCTGAAATGTTGGTGCGTATCTGCCAGGCTACACGGTGCCACAACTGAAAATATCAATGGTGTCAGATCAGTTTGGTGAGCAAAAGATAAATATCAACACCTTTTGCACTTATACCCTCAGAAAATTATGCTTCATTCAAAGCATTAGCATAATGCGCTGTGCACAGAGGTGAGATATGTCTCTGCAAGGATGTTGTAATAGCTAAGAGCAACTATTGTTTTTGGCCTGCCTGATCCTGAAGACAAAGACACTATAATCCTTCAAAATGCTGAGAACTGCTTGCCCAACAACACAGCATCACAATCCTGCAGACTGGAATATATTCTATACGAGATTCTTGCTGGCTGAGAATATTAAGATCATATGTTTAGGATGTGACAGTGAGCAGTTTGACAGGCAGGGTGTCTGAGGGGAGGGAATCAACTGCATCTGCATAGCCAACCCTGATACACCCCAGCAGACTGAAACCTATGCTACTCCAACCATACTACCAGTACTGTTAAATGTTTGCTTTATTCTTATTATGGTACCTTTACGTCGCCTGCAAAGTCATAACACTGTTGCATGGTTTTACTTGTCTCTGCACACAGTGCTGAGATACTTTTATTATCAACATATGTCCCTGTATATTTTCTTTACCTCTTTAAATTACGCTTCTTCATTGCCAAATGTATCCATTGTCAACGCACAATTTATATTTCAATTGAGTTCCACGTCAATGACCTACAGAAACCTCACGGGGAAGAGTTAAAAAATGCAAAGAATTCCTCGTGAGAAAACAACTGTATTTCAAAAAAATGATCAATGTGAATGTGGTCACTTGGCAGGATGGAGCAGTTCAGTTTTCAGATAAAATCCAGGACTTCCCAACAGACTTGAAACAGACTCAGAGCTCTGAAATTATATGCTATTTACCCATGGTCATATATGGAGTTTTTGGCAATTCTGGGAACCACAGCCCTAATGGCCAGCAGTTTAAGACACAATGGACAGATACAATCACTTCACCACCAAAATTTGGCCCTTTGGCCCAAAACGGCTTTTGATGTTACCCAAATTTTGTTTGCCACTTTTTATTTCATTTTTTGAGGATAGAAATTTTGGAGTTCACAGCGACAAAACACGTGTAGACCTACTCACATTTAAATGTAAGGAATAAATGCTCTTTTATGAACGTGCTTGTGCAACTGCTATACAGCCTAAGGCAGGGGTACTTAACCTTCTTTTGTGCCACGGACCCCTTTGAGAGTCTGGTGAAACCTACAGACCCCTTCTCACAAAAATGTATTTAAATACATAAAATAAATTACACAGACTATATCTAGCATTACAATCTGTATTACAGACTGTACTACACAGGAAACCAATTATGCTCAAACACAGTTTTCAAAATATTAAAAAATAAATACATATATGGTAATACAGTGCTTCTTTATTAATCTCTTAAATCAACAACAAGACAATAAATACATTTAAAAAACAGGCAGGCAGCAAGTTGAAATTAAATTTCATTTTTTTAAAAAAAGACAATTCACTGCAAAAGTGAATTTATTCTGGTTTCCCTTTCTTAGGCTATAATAATAATAATTTTTGATAATGAGATTCATTGAAGTTAACAAACTTTTTGGATTCTAGAGGCCATAATATTACTTTGTTGCCTACATTAATTATTGAACGAAAAGGTAAATTTCAGTTAGAGGGTAGTGCAAATAAAGCTGTAATTTTTTTCCCATCTAAGTTCACAGACCCTCTGAAATTTGGACCCCAGACTAGGAACAGCTGACCTGAGCAGAGAAAAGGACATGAGGAAGCCCTGAAATACCTGCAGCTGATGTCACTGCACCACAGTATCAGTGTTTATATGCTTAAGTAAGTATAAGGCCTCGTGGTGTTAGAAACATCAGTAAGTGCAGCAGAATGTCTCTACCCACAAATGCAGCAGCTACCAGAAGTGGGATGCTTTACACAATGAAACTACATGATGTCATGTAAGCAAGGTAACATCTGCAGACTCCCACACTCTGTACTAGATTACTCAAGAACATCTGACCAATGACACATATGTAAAACATGATTGGTATGCAGTTTCACTTACTGGCCAAACATGACCACTACTGTAGATTTAGACCACTCTTACACTCTTGCCTGTGGTTACCAGAATGAGTGACCTTAAGACACTCTTGCATCATTGCTACAAACATGGTTTATTACAGCCTTCCACTGTGGAATCCTGTATTAAGGGAAGGTGTCTTAACCATGCCATGAAGGCATAATGGCAGAGCAAAGTTACAGCTCCACTCATTCTTAACCTTGGCCACTACTTGGAGAAGAGTGGTCAACTCCATGCTCCAGCCAATTTACCCCCAGGGAAGAATCCCCATACCCTTTGAATAAGAGGCGGGTGGTCCCTCAGCCTGTCTGGACATTTCAGAGAAGAGAAAAATCTTATGTCTCAAGTGGGGTCCAAAACCCGTATCTTGCAGCCTGTAGCATAGTCACTGTAGCTCACTCTATCATTCAGACCGTTCAGTGAACAAAGACTAGAAATAAGAACACCCTACAGTGTCCTGCATGTATAATGTACTGTACATACTCTGCTGTTGTGTCAACACTCCTAGGTGGTACACGGAGATTTTTCTATTGAATCTATTTGTCTTGTGGACTAAATCTCAAACTTTTTGTATCTTCAGCTCACACCTGTACTAAGCAACATTATGTCATAACTGTCATTTCATTAATATTTCAGAAAGTGGATAAAGGAACTTCCCAACAGCTTGTGTTAAACGTACATAATGTAAGCAGGTTAACTGCAGTTCATGACAGTCTTCAGGCCCACACACAAACCTGACTGGTCATAACCAAACAGGCTTGCACCACTCTTGCATGAGATTATGTTCTGCTTAGGGCTCTCTTATGTAAAGGGAGGTGCCACACTTGGGCACATTGATCATGTTCTTTCAAAAAAGACAAATGTCAAGTCCTTTTATTTCAAAGTATTAACCCTTTCTCTTCTTCTGCCACTAACATTTCAATTTACCACGTCCTTATGATCATGCCCCGAGTATTACATATCTTTGCTCCTTACAGTCCTTGACATAATTTACAACAGTTCAAATATAGCAAAAAATCAACAGTTTATATTTTCTTAACCGGCTTATGTGCAAGTTGCTTCTGCACTGTCTGCCCTGTACATCTGGTAAGAATCAGGTTGAAAATGTGGATGAGAGAGGATGCGGCTTGTCAGTATGCATGCTGTGTCTATAGCAAGCAAAGTAATGCACACTGATTATCATCAGGACATTAATTTTAACTGTTTATATTTATTACACTATACTTACAACAAACATTGCAACCAATAACGTCTCTTGCTGACTGTACTATAGGACACAATGCAAACAATACACACAATGTGTGTGTAACTGGTGTTTGCAAATTTTGTAAATCCACACCAAATTAACACACAAAAGTGCAACTTCCAACACACATTCACACTTCGTTGAAATTTGACAAGCTTGTAGACCCTGTAGGAATGAAAATGCCAAACTTTAGGCCTCTATGCCTCATAATTCTTTTGTAGCAAGAATTTAAAGAAAAGTCAATTCTTGCATTACACAGCTTAACTACGAACCTATTTCAGCTAGAAGAGTCATGTTGGGATACTTTAAAAGCTAGCAAAATGCATGTGAAATCTGTGTTTTCAGTGTAGAAAGTATTAAGATTATGGGTTCATGGTATGTGATGTGGTGGTGTTTGACACATAGGTACCAACACCTTGGTGGAACCTGGCATTTCCATCTTCAGGGTTAGAAGGAAAGAACTCTCGTAACATGCAGAGGCGGGCAGCAGGTTTCTCCACATTGTTTGGGTCTATCTACCAAACCTCATGGAGTCACATCCCGTGACTTTATTCTCAACAAACTGAAGTCCCCATTACATATCACATGGCTAGGTTTAATATACTTGAGCACCAGGGTCATTGAACTGGGCAATGAATTCCTCAAAAGATATGCAGCAAGTTTCTCACTTCACAAACCACATGGTGATGTCCTCCCTCTGAACCTGGCCGGCACTGAGAATTTATAGCTGTTGTGTGTTCAGGTGTCACATTAACAGGAGGATCTGGGTATAAATAATACTGACATCAAAGGAAATGGAATTATTCATTATCTAATTAAGTTAAATGAATGTGGAGTACAACCCTACATCAGATACTGAACAAGCTCAGCTGTTTAAGTGCTGTATTCTGCCACAAAATATTTTAACCCTTCCCTAACAGCCAGTTACATATATAGGATAAATTTCTAGTTGCAGCATAGTAAATTTTGGATGTGATTAAGCTTTTTATGAAGTCTCATGTTCTCAGATTTTTAAGCCTCATTTTGTACATCTTACTAGGGCGCTTCATTTCATGACACTGAGTGTTGCTAAGATCATATAGTGTCAAGGTCAGATGAATGAATGGGTGTGGAGCATTGGTAGAATAATACTGACAGGGAAAATCAATACACTCTGAGAAAAACCTGGCCCAGTGCTACTCTGTCCACCAAAAATCCCATACGGACTGGCCTACAAGTGAATCCGAGCATCTGTGGTGAGGTCCAGGAATAATAGTCAGAGCCATTTACCTACTGTGGGAAAAGTGACGTAAGAATGCTTTCCACTGTATAGATCAGTCCGGACGTGTTGTACTACGTGTAGCGTGTGTAACAAATACAGGCTGTGTACTGTTTGAGAGGTTATGAAACAGAAACTGCCATACAGCTGTTTTGTCTGCAAGTTGGCTATGTATGCCAAATATCGTATATCCAGTATTTGGACTAATTTCTTGAATATCAAGTATCCATCACTCCTGACTAAGGAACAGCCTGTCAAAACTTCCTAAAATAGCCTGATCTGATGTCAGCTAGAGATGACAGCAAGAAACCTTCAAGTAATTTCAGTGCCTCAAATTAAATGCCTCACAACAGAAACTGGTGACTCCATTTTTCCTGCTCTTAAGGTTTATTTCAAGCACTAAAATATTACAGTTCTAAAACCCATAATGCCAATGAAACTGTCACAACTGCTGTTCAAGACAGATATTCTGAGACTGTTAAGTGTCAAGTGGAAATGTGATATAATAAGCCAACTTCTGTTGAATGAGGATCAGTGACAATGACAGTACAGGTATAAAAGAAGCAGGACATACAGCAATACACCCACTACTGTGCTGTGTTGCAGAGGCTGTTGCAGTGATGACTGGAATAGTCATGCAAATTGTGTCTTGCTCCTGAGAGATACAACCAGAGAAGCTCTGCAATTGCCACTGAGCCACATCTGTTTCACACACTGTGTCTTCACTATCACATTACTGTCTGAGTATTCTGGAGGGAATTCTGCTCCTGCTGACCTTATCATTATGAATGTGTAACTAATGGGCATGGTGTCCGTCCTATTGTAATTCCTTGTTTTCATGTACCTGAGGTGTATGGCTAAATTCAAAAGTAACTAGTGGCTTGTTATATGTGTAGCAAAGCATGTCAATAGTCTTGCAAACATAATCTGTCCCACAAAAGTGTCCTACTGTGATTTTTTACTGTAATAACTAATGCAAGTTGTGTCATGGTTAAAAAAATGAATTTCTGGTACCAAACAGCAGCAATCAGTACAGGACTATTTGCTATTTCCATTTTCTACCATAGGGTCTACAAACTCAGCAAACTTCACTGAACCAAAACGGTCAACAGCATAGTGTGTTGATTTGACTTCGTTCATTAATCCACATAATGAAGGACTCTACAAAATGTATGGCAGCTCACAACGCTGTCACATTACGATCTGCATGCTCTTATCCTTCAGGACTGAAATAAAGCATGCTTTAAATGCATTTCTCTCTGTTTCATGCTACTGGATCATTACCTGCCACATTATTTGAGAATTTTGAGCAATATACACATAACAGTGTTCCAGTGAGCTGTACAATCAACAGAATATTCTGAATTTTATGTTTTTTGCACTGTGCATTGTGATATAATTATGCAACATGAACCAATGAAATGCGTACTTTTCCCATTTTTTCAATTTTTAATGTATTACAGATGTTTTGAACCATCCTGAGAATGAACCCAAGAGGTTCAAATCATGCAGAAGACATAAAAAATTGAATTAAAGTATTAATTTAAAAAGTGTCCATTTCATTGGTTCATGTTGCATGAGAATATTCTGACATTATGGCCACAGAAAACAGACTTCCCCCTGTTTGATCCTTATCAGCCTACTGTTTGATGATAGTTGTCAAGGCAAAAAATTCTCAGGCCCCTCAGATCTGGCCATAGTGTTGTCAGGAAGACACAGCACCCATCTTGTTACCTTGTCAAGCATGTCAGTTCTCACTAACTACTGGCATGCTTTCAGCACCTCTTTGTGTTCTCATTCGCACTGATGCATTTCCGTAACTTCAACATCTGCAGCTTGATGTGTCTCAGCTTCAGTGACATCTCCGGTGAGTCTCAATGGACTGGCCCTCGCAGTCTGCAAATAAACAAACATACCCATATAGATACAGGTACATACAACAATTACATATTTTATCAATCACTGCTACAGCATGCCTCATATCTGTGACTGTTTTTAAAACAGTGACTGTGCCATGTCAAACAACAAAACAGAATTTTACTTTCTTTCATTTAGTAGCAGCAATTCTGAACTGGGGACACACACACATTACAACAGGTCGTACATGAACCCCATACAAGTACACACAACTTATAATTTGAATACTGTTACACCCCAGCCAGAAAGATCTAAAAATACCTTGACAAACTGCATTGCACTCCATGTTTCTACATAACAGCTTGCTTAAACATTATCATAAATTTCTGTTCTATGTCAGCTATGAGACTTAAACAGTGGGTGGCACACAAATCTGATACTCTGCTTTGTCACGTAGCTCATATTTCTGACATCACATATGCTAATTAATTTCTCATTTAAATTAATCAAAATTTCATTCACTAAATGCAGGCAGTTTATAAAAACAAGATACAAGGAATGAACTGAGACAGAATCTTTCAGTGTTCACTTTTAAGTACTTCTCCATCATGGCTGAGGATTTAAATCTTAGATGAAAAACCATCCTGTCCTTGTACAACACATATCTTTCTGGCAACATTGTTAGCTTCCAAAACAAGGAAGACATCAATGTCTCATTTATATTGCATATTTCTGGATTTGTTTGCTGTGTACAATGAGAAATGTAATCACTGCCAAAGTAAAATGTAATGAACTGGATACATAATTCCCTACAAAAGACTTTTCTTTAAATGTGGCAATACTGTAATGATTCTCTTTTAGAAGTAAAGATGTTCTTGCTGCATGAAAAATTGCCCCACTGTCCCAAAAGCTAACACAAAGACAGAGTGAAATGAAAATATAAAGTATTTGTTGTCATCAGCCCTGTAACTGCCATCATGGGAAAGCATGCTAAACTACATCTGTGGATACATATAACTGATATGGTGTTATCAGGGTAAGTTATCATCAATTTGCATACCAAGAAATTTTGTTGCAATAACAAATCTATTTCATTGCCATAACCTATATTTAAATTAATATAAATATATTTAATTGATTGTGACACATATTGTTAAGTTTTGTATGTTTATTTGCTTTAAGCCTGTTCTCCAACTTGGCAAGTGCACTGTCAAGGCAATTTTGCAGTTGGACTCTTTCAGGACGCGATTGTACATGATACCAATAACACCAGCCAGTATAGGTTAGGTCTGCAAATTGACAGTTTGGACAGGAATAATTTATGTACAACTGAGTAAACTTGACACCAAAACCGAGAATTATCAACAGAATAATGAGAATTAATGGGGGATCTGTTCAGCGTATCCGCACCCTGCACATTACCATTTGTTGTGGGGATAGAATAATTTCCAACACACATACACAACACATATTTTTTACATACCGAATACTAAGCCTTGCAAATGGCACCGTTTACGTACTAACCTGCAACCAAGTTATTCAATAACATTCCCCCCGAACGTCAAAAATTTAAATCACGATATACAGGAGTTTTTTAGGCACAATTTTAGTAGTGCCTATTATGATAAATCCTAGTATGTGCAGGAACCTGCCTTCATTATAAATTAAAAAGAAAAAACTTGCATGCTAAAAATTGAGTAGTTACATGAACAGTAACTCAAAATTGTTCATGACTAACATAAAACTACACATTCGTATTTAAGTAGGGTGTTAGATTAGGCCCTAACATGGTCTACATTCTTCGCTTACTCCTAATACGGTCGCATGGAATGCGAATAAATTAAATTTTATTCTTTACACTAAGCACAATGGAAGGCCACCATTTTGCATTTATTGAAAATATACTTTGCTGCACATCAATTAACTGGAAATGACATGAACATCCAATATTAGGGCCACATATTGTGTAAACACCATGCACTATAAAAGTACATTTTAATACACTTAACTCCCCATTAATGAATGAACGTAATGTCGCAACCTTCTGCAACGCGAATTTTCAGCGGCAATTGTAGCTGGTAACGTACTGCATACAAACGTTTCCTTTTGTGCATGCACATCATTCGATTTACTCAATTTCTTCAACTAATTATTCCAAAAACCTCACCTTTTTAGCTTCTTCCGAATGCGAACCCTCATTTCCAAAAGTGCATTGCTTTCCGAGAAGTTTCCCGGTCACGCCCACGTGCCCTGGTAAAAACAACACACAGACGACATCCGTTTGTTTTTGAAGTACGAAAACACCACACTTTGCCCAAGGCCACAGATCATCGCAAGATTAGAAACTCACTGATATCGGATGGCTAATAAAAAAATATGTACTTCAATCTATTCGCCACACATGGTACCAAAACACCGGTGAGGCGACAATGCAGTCGCTGTGCCAAGTGTTTGTAGTAACTCCAGCAATGAAAGTAGCGGTAAATCCGTTGGTAGAACAGCCAACTACTAATTTGTCATATGTAATAAAATAAACAAATACATAATATAAAATATGTTTCATCACATGTTATTAATATCAAATGTTTCCATCGCTTTTGCATTCATAATCGGGGTAGCTTTACGAGAGTACGAAGTATACAATAATCTGCCACATTGAATATCGGGAACCACTCAGTGTTATAATAAATGTCTCAAACATTTAGTAGTACAGTCTTTGCTGTACATACATGCCTGTCTATACATACATAGAATACATATCATTTGTACAGAATGTGCAGGCACCTCCCCATTCCCCTGTACACTTGCCAAAATTGCATCCTGCAATAGTCTCTTTGAGATTCCCCATTATCTCACTGTATGTGCCTGTAGTACAGCTAGTTGTGATACCAGTTTATATAGACCTATACTACACTCTGTATGCATACCTTTAACCTTTAAATGACCTGACACCCCTAGAAACTCATTTTATACATTTAGGTAACAATGAAATTGATTGTATTTTTTGGACATGCTGCATAATTTCTCTAACTATTCCACAAAATGCTGTTTATTTCATAATTTTATCTTTTTCTGCTCAAATAATAGTCACATTTTTCATAACCATGAACTTAAATTTAAATAACAAAAGAGTCATTAAAGGTTAGGTCTGCACTACAGCTAAAACACTCCCCATATTTATGTAGTACTGGGGTGCTGATAAGTCCTTAGCCCGAATTGATAACTCTTATGTGAAAATTAAACATATAAGTTGCCTTTCATCCCTCTAAAGGTTCATGAGAGTCTGCAACAAGCATATGTTATTTGATCTGAGCAGTAGATTAACTTCTAACGACACTATCGATTCCGTCCTACATCGGGACGTACATTACATACATGCCTGAATACAGCATGCACTAGCATCCTGTATAAATGCACACAGTACAGCTTTGTGTCTTTCATACTTCCATGCAGATACTGTCCACATACATAAGATCAGCTGAACAAGCAGGCCGCAATGGTAACTTCAAATTTTGACAATACACATGACATGTAGTGTACATTTTACAGAATAAATATTAATTCATGAGCTCCGAGATTCCCACAGTATTAACTGTCAGAATTACCATCTTCCAGCATATGACATCATGTCATCTACTAGATACTGACAAACATTTTGAGTGAACCAGCTGTCTCCAGTTTCATAATACAATATGCAGGCAGCAGTTTTCTCCAAAATGTTGGTAAATCTGTACCACAGCACATGGCATGGCAACACATCACAGAAGAAGTTACCTTTCAAATACAAAATCCTTTAGACATTTTCTGTTATGGACTGTCAAATGCCAAAGAGACATCGGTGAGGAAACATCCATTGTTTCCAAGCACTTTGTAAATGTCAGCAAGGGTTCACAGACTGCATCTACCTCTTCCTCTTCAATTTCTTTTTCTTTTCCTTCATTAATGCCAGTAACTTGCTGGTAAAGCTCTTCAGTTTCTTGCTCAGCACATGGGAGTATAATGTCATCAGCTGCTACACACTCACTGAATATTACTGCTACTTTTCACTTAATAATGTCACATTCCACAACCTTGTCACTAAAAAGCACTACAATAATATGTGTACAAAATTATCAGAACAATCAAGGCTTTGAAAAGAATGTGTTTCATCTGGCATGATTTGGTAGTAACTTATGAGGTACATTCACATAAAAAAAATTCAGATACTTAATTTCAAGGACATGCATATCAAGCAGGAAATATTAGATGTAAATATTTTAAATGGGATAAATATGCTGTCCTTATGGGAATATTTTTAGGAGCAAATCATAGTAATGTTTCAAATGAAAAACCATTCTACTTGGGCTCTTCTTAACTGTAACCCATTTTGTTTCATATGATCATATACCTATGTTGTTAGGACACTTATCTGTATACTCCTATCATCATGAGTATTCAGTCCTACTGTTACAATATTATGTTGCAGTCTTCTCCATGCTGCAATTAAAGATATAAATACACCTACCTTAAAAACAGTGTGCAAGTGTAAAAAACTTTATGCAGTTTACCCACTCACACTGTCCATTTGAATAAAGCTTCAGCAACAGGTCCTTAGAAAACCCAGTAACAGAGTTAAAAAGTAGGTGCACACACAGCTCACTGCATCTATCATAAAACAACAGCCCAGATTTGATATAAAGAGAGTACCTCTAATCATGCCCCTGGTAAAGGTAAAGGTAAAGCTATCACATTCCAGACCTGACAACACACAACACTCAAAAGAGCAACAAACATCTGTGTCCCTGGCAGGATTCAAACCCACATGTCAGTGAGCAAGTGGCTGCAGACCCATGCATTAGACCATGCAGCCACTGGAATCAGCCTTTAGCTTTTTTAGCTTATAAATATTTTCCAAATGACATTAAAAACTTCCACAATCAGTTACCATCTCTCTCAGAACATACTATTTGTATGTAAGTTATTTTAAATGAAATGTAATAAAATTTCAAATATGAAACTTATGTGAATGACTCCATCCCACACCGTGTTTGTGTAGTATGTGACATTTATCATTAGAGCCATTAGTGATGCTGACAGGAGATGTCACTGGATGTACCACTGAATCAATATATCCGATGGTGTCCTAAGATAACTCTTGCCACATTCAAGGTTAAACACATGTTTATTCATAGAAAATGCTGAATGCTGACACACTGTTTATATTAACCCATGGAAAAACACAGAACATCTAAAGAGTGCATAACAATAGTTCAGTTCATACTTTCCAGAAAGCAAAGTGCAGCAATATTACAATGCTAATGGGTTAATCCTCTTCAGAGAAATATTCACTGTTTACTATGAGAATCATACGAAACACATAAATACAGTTTGTGGCAAATTTGGTTTTTGAACATAAAAAAAGTGGTATGTGTTGTTACCACTGTGCTCTGAAGCAGTGTCTCTCAAACTTTCTGGTATCACACAGCCCCTTAGAAAGTTTCATTTTATGAACCTCCTCAGAATTATCTTGAATCACAGACCCTGCAGGCAGAACTTGTCATAACAGTTAAAGTTTGACTATTTGTGAATAAGATATACACTTAAAAACTTTTATTACTTTCATGAAAAATTTATCACATCAGTAATTTTCCTAATGGCAACTTCAATGAAGTTCAGATTAGGAAAATCTAAAGGAGAACCTACTCAACTTGTGGACTTCTAGTTGAGAAATACAGGTCTAAAGTGCTAAATTTGGTGACTGAATGAAGATACTATACATTCTTAATCAAGTTCCATATTTCGGAACAGGTTCTTGAAATAGCATGGTATCCAGTATGAGTCCCAGGCAAAGGTTATCCTGCCTTAGGTTTTTGTTGTTATCACAGCTGCAACATTACCATTCAGCATTTGTAATGATCCTTAAAACTGAATCACTTCAATAGGTACACCCACCAGAAACGTTTCTGTAATATTTATTTAAGTTGTAGCAGTGGGGTGATGCTAAATGCAAGTCTGTTGGTACTGCAGCCACAAATGGGTCAATTGCACCAATGTTGATCACTTATAGAATGATCATTCTCATAGGAAATGCAAAGTCCTTGGAGAAGAACCTGGCCCAGTAACACATTCTCCACCATAGAGAACCATGTAATGTCAAGGTGAAGAATACATGGAGTCACACCTCTACTGCCCATGTACCTTTATGGCATACTACTTAATTAAGCACAGGGGTAGCATTACTGTACTATTCTGTTATTTTACTGGAGGTTTATGAACGTGATAGGTGAGGCAGTTTACACCAAGCAATAGTGTGGAGCCAGGACATAGGTCAGCACCAGAAAATGGTCCAACAATCAATGACAGCTGAAACATGAATTGCAGACTCTGGAATACACAATAATGTTGCAGTACTGTACATCATGCACACAGCAATTAGCAAAAAGTGTGTGACATGAAATGTAGCAATGTTTCAAAGGAGAATTGCATGTAAGATCAGGAGGTTACTGTAGTAGCAAGTTGACCATATCTTCTAGGGTGTGACTCTTATATCCTGAAGATTGAGGCAGCATGTCCCTCCAACATGTCGACCCTTAGCTACTAAACTACAAGCAGTCACATCCCAGAAGAATGTAATATTTATTCCACTATAGTTCCAGGCTGATGGTATAAATACATACTGTAATAAAGGTCACCCTTGTACAAGCACTAAGGCTCTGTACAGGCCGTACAGCCCATAGGGAGAGTAGAGGTATAGCTCTACTTTTTCTTGACCATGGCACTAGAAGGGGGTGAGGGGTCAGCGTCACGCCCCGCCCACTCTTTACCCCCGGGAAAGACCCGGTACCCATTGTACAGGACGCTGGGTGGGCCCAAGGGCCGGTCTGGACAGGTGTGGAAAATCTCGCTCCCACCGGGATTCGATCCCTGGACCGTTCAGCCTGTGGCCAGTTGCTATACCGACTGAGCTATCTGGCCCACACATACAGTAATGAGATGCTAAAAATTGTGTAATAAGTCTCTAATTGACTCTAACTAGAAACAACATTTGAGTGTCAACCACAGAGCTTTTTAGCACTAATCTTTACCCAGAATTCATTTCAAACTTGTCAATATCACAGCAAATAACAGGTAACACTTCAAAGAAGGAATAACAATCACATTAAGAAATTAAAGTTGATGCACGAAAAGTAAAAGACAGACTGGGAATTAAAGATTTTAATAACACACAAAAACTCTACTTAACAGCCATGGCTAATGTACATATTACCAAGAGTATGGAGTAGAGTTATTAATGCCTCCATGTGTAGGAATCTAATGTAAACCAAGAGTTACTTGAATGTAAGTCACAAAAACACACACACACAACGAATTTGGAGTTAGCATTCTTGTCCTGTTCTGGGTATGATCCACAAAAGGCTAAAGAAACACAAGAAAATCCTCATTAAAATAGCTGATTGCTAGATGGGCTGTAAAACATGTACCTCTTAAACACAATTATGTGGCCTGAGCCCATCTGATAGGTTACAGAGCACCTGGCTTCTGATTTACATTCCACATCAGAACCAATGTTTTGTAACACACTTCACTGGAAGCAGGAGGCTAGCCCTGATTACACAGTTTCACTTTCTTAAACAAACTACACTGATCGCTAGCCAATGACACTGATTGTGAAAACACTGCTGTAAGTTAAGTGTTATGAAGAAAATTAAGAATGAGCAGACACATGTGTGAATGTCTGTGTGTATGCAGCTCTGCATAAAAACACACACACACATGACATTGCCATGTAGTTATCCTTATAAAAATAGCTGAGTAGATTAACAGGCAGACATATAAGATTTGAGGTTTTCACAGCATTAGGGACTTGTATTGTGTTGTTCTCAGTTAAGATAGCATGTAGACATGTAGAAGGATATAACTGTTTTGGAAGAACCTGCTGCTCTCACTTCTACAATGAAAATGGAGGCAGTATGTTCTTTTGAAACGTTGGTAACCACCTATCAGTGTCAAATCCCTGAAGACCCCATTGTGATTCTTCTCCACCATGAACACCTAAATCCAATTTGACACACTCCACAACCGCTTTCTTTATGGAAACTAGTCTACTAATGAAACAACAGACAAGTAAGGGTAAAGTTGTTCCTGTCCTAACTTAAGCTCCATAACATGAAGATGTATAGGGCAGTGAAGGTATAGCTCCACATAATCTTAACCTCAGCACTTGAAGGAGGTTAAAGGTCAGCTTAACACCTGGATGCTCCTGCCCACGGGAAGATCCCCATGGCACCCCCTGAACGGGAAGCTGGGTGAGCCCAAGAGCCAGTCTGAATTCTGCAGGGGGAAAAAAAAAAATCTCTTGCCTCTACCGGGAATTGAACCCCCATTCCTCGTTCATCCAGCCTGTAGCCTAGTCACTATACTGATTGAAATACTGGAGCTCATAAGCAAGGCTCAGATGACACTTTTAGTACTGATTTACTGTTTGCTGGACGGAAGTGCTGAGTTCCGCGTAATAGTGCTAATGAAGCAACGGTTTACAATATATGTTCTGTCAATAGCATCAGCATTTGAGCTGTGAATGTGTATGGAACAGGAGATGTTGTGCTTGAGTCTTCTGGGATCTGCCATTCTGGTGGTAAGATGAATTATGTTCTCATGACAATTTACTGTGATTTCTCAAAGCATAACATCACACACACAATACTCTGGATCAATGCTGCCAGCTTAATCCAGTGCACATTACTTACTATTTCCTTATAATCTACCTTAACCCCATAAAATACACACTGTTTTTGTTAACAGTAGACACTCTCCTTTTCATTCACAGGGTATTGGTATGTTCTGCATGATTATCAGAACAAACATACATACACAGATAAATATTATTACACATGTCATGGATCCAAAACTAAATCCATTACATACAGTATGCAAGAAGATTCTGAGTAATTTTTAAACATTAGAAGTTCATCAGCAGAGTAAGAGGAGAGTCTACTTAAGCATCATCTTATCTGAACTTTAAACTGAGCATTTTCATTCTTGTGAGTCTACTTGGTAAAATACTTAAAATTCTGACTCCAGCACACTGTGTACATTTTCAAAAACATGAAAGGTAGGTACCTGAACTGTAAGGGTAGCACTTATTCCTTGTATGAACACTGTGTATACCTGCATTTGTTTGCAAGTATTCTTGGTCACTAACAGGGTTGTTGATTAATGAAAATATGTATTCACATGCAAGAGGTAAATATTCTAGTCTCCTAAACAGACTTCTACCTGAGTTTCCAGGTTTTGCACCAAAAGTAATTTTAACAGTTTTCTTTCCTAGAGTAAATATCTTTTTACTGTTGAACACCTTATCCCTCCTTATTATTTCACATTTCATTATAAAGTGAAAAAGTCAAAATAGCTGTTTTGAGGGTGGCAGTGTTGACGATATGGTAAAACATCAGTGTAACTGAATGGCATGCCTCATATAATTTTGAAGTTGCTTGGTTCTTATGATTCTTCAAATTCAGGTGGTTATTGATATGTAAACCAAGAAATTTTGTATTAAAAACTCTAGTATATACTTTCCATTGTAACAAGTACTTAGTGCACATTGTGGTGAATTATGTGTTTATTGTATTCGTCTTATCCACATTTAGGACAAACTTATTGGCTGTGAGTTACTTACTCATGTGGGGAGAACTGTGTTTGACACTGGACAGGTATGGCGGCATGCGGTAGCGCAGTTGGTTGAGGTACTGTGCTACAAGCCGGAAGGTCATGAGTTTGATTCCCTATGGTATCAATGGAATTTTTTATTGACATAATCCTCCCAGGTCGACTCAGCCTCTAACAGAAATGAGTACCAGGAATATTTCCTGGGGGGTAGAAACGACCAATGGGTGTGGCTGACAATCTTTCCACTTTCATGTGTCGACTGTCATGAAATCTGGGAGCCTCAACCTCCTGGAACTATTAGGGTCTGTCTGAGCCTGTATAGGGATAGCTTTGCTTTTTTGCTGGACAGATATAAAAGTTTGTCCTAAATTATGGCTCTTGAGTCATCAGTGAATATTATGGGTTTTGATACACATCATTTATGTACTAGGAACTAATAGAAAATAAGGTAAAAAAAAACATGGGGTCAAAATCTGTAGAAGAAACTGCTATCAAGTGTCTGTAGCCTGAGGGTGACAGCTTGTTTGAAACTGGCATCTGTTGCAAATTACTTGCAGCTAGGTCCTTTTTAATTAGTCCAAAGAGATGGAAATCTCTGAGCCCCATACTGCCAACCAGATGTGTGACTGCTCATCATACTACAGATGGAAGGTAGTGGACCACCTCCCTACAGTCCCAATCTTGTGCCCAGTGATTCCATCTCTTTGGACCCCTTAGAGAGCACCTAGTTGGCAAGAAATTTGCAGTAGACAATAATGTGAAGCAAGCTGTCACCTCCGGGTTACAGACAATTGACAACAATTTATTCTAGACTGGGATACAATCCTTGATGCTTTGGTTGACAAATACTTAAATGTAGTGGTCAGTATATCAAATTTGTGTGTGTGCCAACTAATACCCGTATACCATGAATGCATAAAAGTCAGAATAAATGTTTCAGCTTCACAGTGTCTGTTGCTTGATTTTTTGGAAACCCTTTATACTACAAAAAGTAAGGGTTCTAGAACCAACCCATGGGCAATTCCATGTTTTGTTGTTCACCAGTCCAAGAAAAATTCTGAGTTTCACTGGATGATTTTATTTTAGTTGTCGTCTGTTTTCTCTCTATTAGATAGGATCTGAACCAATTTTTTACCTGTTCTTTGAAAGTAATTTAATTTAGCTAGCAAAATTTCATGATTTACATAGTCAAAAGCCTGGGTCAAATTGCAGAGAGCTCCTCCAACTTGCATATTTTTGGCTAGTGGATTTTAATACATTATGTTTTAGCTTGAAAGCAGCATTTTCCAGAGACCTGTCTCCTCAAGTTCACCCTAGAAGAGGCCATAAAGGCCTAGAGGGGGAGTAGACATATAGCTGTACTCTTTCTTTAACCTTGGCACTAGATCGGGATGGGTTGTCAATGCCACGCCCCGGCCGCTTTAACCCGGGAAAAGAAACTGATGCCCATTGTACAGGAGGCAGGGTGGGTCCCAGAGCTGGTCAGGATGGGTGTGGAACATCTCAAAACCACCGGGATTTGATTCTCGGACCGTCCAGCCTAACTATGCTACTCGGCCCACGTTGTATCAATACAGGCTGAAATTCATGTGGCCAATAACTTTCATTTTACATCTCTATTATTACAATTCATCTCAATTCAGTGAATATTTTGAAGAAGAAACATTCAGATATGACCTCAAAATTTCTTGCTCATTTTGTCCATGTTAAGCAAAGACTGTATAATAAACACTAAAAGATCTATATGGTAAATAACATAATTTTTATGTTTGCAGGTGCTTGTATCTACAACTGCTGCTGCTCCTCAATACAGTCTCCGGTAAGAATATATTTCCATATACAAGCAAAACAGTCCTTCAAAAAATGCACATCTACCAACCACATATTTTAAATATCCACTGTTTTCCACCTGCATCCAGCTTTTTGACCTGTGGTACAGCAAAAGCTGCAATATCTGGCACTGGGATGATCCCAAACGCTATATTAACCAGAAACTGACTACAAGGCCTATTACATTTCACTGTTCCATCAACTGCACCACCACCACCACCACCACCGTCGCCGCCGCCACCACCACCACCGATTCCGAGTCTGTCCATTAATTACACGTGTCTTATTTTTAGATTATACATATACATATATATATATATATACACACACACACACATATACACAAACCTGTTATGTAAATAGTGATGCACAAGGAATAAAAATTGTGACAGGAAAAGCAATAAATTAGATGGTTAGGTCTGCCAATGACACTGCTAGATCCACTAGAATATACGTTAAGTTTAACCTTCTAATATCCAGAAAATAATGATATCTGGCATCCCTTTGGAGCCACAGGCCCTGGACTTGCATCCTTTTTTTTTTATATACATATATATTATGTATGTGTGGTTCCTGATTTATGTACATACTTACTTACTCCACGGTGCAGAGTCCTTCTTGAGAAGCTAACTGGTTTACAGCTAGTCAAGAAATTCCCCGCATTTCATGGAACCCGAATGTTCATTACCACACTCACAAGCGTCTGCCACCTATCTCTATGCAACGAAGCACAGAATGCACATCCGTAGCAGGACATTCTTCGCAACATAACATTACACAACATGGCATGCTGCCACAACGCCCAACTTGTACAGCGAAATTAATCTGTGACTATTTTTAATGTGACTTTAGCAAGGAATATATAGCTCCCTGATGATGGTCTTAGGACCGAAACATGTCGGAGCATTTTTAATGTTTTAATGTGTAAATTTTATAAATTTTATATATGTGCAGTGGTTGGTGT